>F14TC_100111542_pt1 | contig 11492 bp, 9 predicted proteins | sample KannatnBrdUF14TC_FD_10806 | JGI IMG/M metagenome (IMG submission 10806)
GTTCCATTTCATATCAAATCCAAGCCCGCCCCCTGCAACAGGGTGAGAAACCCCGGGCCATGAGGTAGATTCCTCTGCTATCATTAAAGTGTCCGGGTGATAATTATGAACAATATCGTTTAAGTGTTTAATGAAATCTATTGCCTCCAGGTTTTCTCTGCCGCCATGGATATTAGGTTCCCATTCACCATGTTCACGGGAGTAATCGAGATAAAGCATCGAGGCAACTGCATCAACCCTCAGGCCGTCAGCGTGGTATTTTTCAAGCCAGAACAGCGCGCTTGCAATCAGGAAGTTCTGCACTTCGGGTCGGGAGTAATCGAAAACATAAGTGTTCCAGTCTTTATGGAACCCTTTCTTCCAGCTTTCATATGCATAGATCTGTTTCCCGTCAAAAAAAGCGAGCCCATGTTCATCAGCAGGGAAATGTGCCGGCACCCAGTCGAGAATTACAGCTATATCATTCTGATGGCAATGGTCTACAAAATACATGAAGTCCTCCGGCAGTCCGAAGCGGCTTGAAGGTGCAAAGTAGTTCGTGACCTGGTAACCCCATGAGATATCAAGCGGGTGTTCCATTACCGGCATAAGCTCAATATGCGTATAGCCCATCTTCTTCACGTAATCTACAATTTCATGCGCAAGCTGGCCGTAGCTTAAATAACCCCATTCATTGGTGAACTCTTTGTTATCATAATCTCTGCGCCAGGAACCGAGATGCAGCTCATAAATATTAACCGGCGAAATTTTGAAATCTGCAGACTTTCTCTTTTCCAGCCATTTATCATCTTTCCATTTATATTTATTTATATTATGAACAACTGAAGCATTTTTTGGACGGTGCTCGCTGCGGAAAGCATACGGGTCGATCTTCCGGTGGTAATTACCATCAACATTTGAGTTTATGGAATATTTGTAAGTATCGCCTTCTTTAATTCCGGGTATAAATACTGACCAGATTCCGCTGCCGTCAACTCTTTCCATTTCGTTGTTCCCGCCTGATTCCTGCCATCCGTTGAATTCACCGATAACTTTTATGTTATGTGCGTTGGGTGCCCATGTTGTAAACTGCGTGCCTTCAACACCGTCTTTTACGCAGACCTGCGCGCCGAATTTTTCAAAGACCTTATAATACGTTCCCTTTGCAAATAAATGCAGGTCAAAACCGGTAACGAGTTTTGAATCGGGTGGAAGTATTGAGTGAGTAAAGTGTTTTGAGTCAGTTGAGTGTTTAGAGTCAACAGCGTCTTCTGAAACGGTATGTTCAGGGATCAGAACAGGTTCGACGGTGATGCTGATGGTGTGTTTTTCAGTAATTTCAACTTCCTGCTTATCCTCAATGGTTTCAGGTTCTTCAGAAACAGTAGTTTCTGTTTCTTCAGAGGTTGCTGCAGCTGTTTCTTTTACCTCTTGCTTAATATCATTAACTTTTTTCTCTTCCGGATGCAGCTTTTCATATATCTGCTTCCTGCGGGCCGCAGCTTCTTCCAAAACACGGTTTAATTTTTCCTTATTTATTAATTCATCACTCATAGATAAAGTAGTCAGTTTAAAGGCTGAAAAATCGCCATTCCGCCTTCAGCAGTACAAAGGAAAAGATACCCTCCAAAATAAAATATATTAACAGCGGAGCTGTTTGACTGAAAATAGCCGGTCTGTGAAGGAGCTGCCGGAGTGGAAACATTTGCTGTTTGTATTCCATAAGTGTTATCTGCTGCATAAACGCTGTTATTGTTTAAAGTTAGGCCAAGGATCTGCCCTTTTGCCGGGAAGTTTGATAAAAGCGCAGGCGAGGAAGGGTTGGTTACATTGAAGATAAGCATTCCATTATAGCTATCTGCTACAAAAGCATAATTAGCATTTACAATAACATCGCTTGCAACGCCAGGGGTGTTATATGCTGACTTTAAAACCGGACTCATAGGGTTTGATACATCATAAATTTCAAAACCTATGCCGCCCTGTGCGAGGTAAAGATTATTAGCCGAAAAATAAATTCCGTTATTTGTACCGCCAGCCATGAATGAATTAATTAATACAGGCTGTGAAGGAAGCTGCGACAGGTCAAAAATATATACCTGCCCGCTGGCGCACCCAACATAAGCCCGTTCATTTGCGGCATCAACATAGGATGTAATTGTGAAATCACCGGTTATGCTTACAATTGAAGTAAGCAGGGGAGAAAGCGGATTTGAAACGTTCACTATTACATAACCGCTCGTGTAGTCTGATATGAAAGCGTAATAATTATTATTGACGTTTGCAATTGTAATATCATTGGCGGTCCCGTTTGTATTGTAGGATGCAACCGAGTCAAGAGCGTTTACCTGGGTGACATCAATTACCTGCATTCCGTTTGTTCCGTCAGCAATGAATGCATAATTCCTGAAATTGATGGGAAGAACATAAACTCCGGTTGTAGATGCATTTGTACTGTAAGTAGAAACAAGATTAATGTTTGAAGAAGTAACAGGAGGAGTGGTGACAGAATTATCTTTACAGCCTGAAAAAAATAACATAATGACTGAGAATAATGCAATGCAAACGAAAGCTGTTTTTCTGATAAGCATAAATTGAGCTGTTTAACGGTAACGTTTATTTACCCAAATTTATTGCTTTTTATTTAAATTATAAGCCCAATTAATTTTATATTATTGGGAGATATTAAATAAGCCGGGGGCAGAGTGTGATTTACGACAACGGTTTTAATCCGTATTTCTCTACAATTTCTGCTGCTGCATTAATATCAACTATTAATCCATACTTAGCAGCGGTTTCTCTCACTTTATCCATTTGCGGAGGCTTACCGGGATGCAGATATGGTGCTAATTCGGCAAAATAGTATTCAAAATTTCCGGGTGTAATGATTTCGATAAACCGAACCGTTTCATTGCCAGCATTCCAGAAAGTATGAAATATTTCTTTTGGTTTTACAATGTATTGCCCCGGTCCTGCAGTTTGCACTTCACCATTTTGAATTACAGAGAGTTCGCCTTCAAGCACATAAGATATTTCATTTTCACGTGTATGTTTGTGCATTGGCGCTCCAAGGCACTTAGCATCCAGTGTGTGCTCAACTATTGCTGCGCTCCCGCCGACTGATTCGCTTAAAACTTTATAGGTTGTTCCTAAGGCGCGAAAATGAACGGATTGATTTACTTGTACCATAATGCTTATGAAAATTTATTTTCAATTTCCTTAAAGAACATTCCGGAAAGTTTTAAGCCTTATTGCCTGAAATTTTTATTTAAATTATCGGTTTTGAAATTAAATTATGAGGCAAATAATTCCTCTTGTCCGGGAGTTACTCTTCTGAAAAGGTCGGTCCTGATTGTTCGTTTCTCTTTATTCAGCCCGTATTTATTGCAGCTTTTTCTGAACAGGTCATGAACATGTTCGGCATAAACTCCCTCACCTGAAAAACGCTTGCCCCATTCAGCATTGTTAAGCTCACCGCCTCTTATTTCATGTATCCTGTTAATAATTTTAGATGATTTCTCGGGGTAATTTCTCCTCAGCCAGTCAAGGAACAGATCTTTAACCGCATACGGCAGGCGCAGCATGATATGTCCCGCAAATTTAGCACCATGCTCTGAAGCAGTTTTCAGAATAGCCGGAATTTCTTCATCGTTAAGTCCGGGAATTATAGGCGCAACATTTACTCCCGTTGGAATTCCGTTCGATGAGAGCTTATAAATCGTTTCAAGGCGTTTCACCGGGACGGATGTTCTTGGCTCAAGCTTTCTTGAAAGGTCACGTTTCAATGTTGTCACAGATATGGTCACAGAAACCAGATTAAGCTCAGCAAGCTCTTTTAGAATATCAATGTCTTTCTGGATAAGTGCATTTTTTGTTATCATCCCAAGGGGGTGGCGGAATTTAAGGAATACATTTAAACATTCCCTCGTCAGGTTGAGTTTCCTTTCCACCGGCTGGTAACAATCTGTGTTGCCTGAAAACATAATGACCTCGGGCACCCAGCTTTTTTTGCTGAATGTTTCCTCGAGAAGCTTTGCGGCATCACGCTTAACCATGATTTTAGTCTCGAAATCAAGTCCCGCAGAAAAACCGAGGTATTCATGTGTAGGCCTTGCGTAACAATAAATGCATCCGTGTTCACAGCCCCGGTATGGATTGATGCTGTAATCAAACCCCAGATCAGGACTGTCGTTTTTTGCAAGTATTGTTTTACTTGTATCGTTATAGAACTGGGTTTTAATTCTTTTTATATCTTCGGCATCATCGAAGTATTCCTCAATGTTCTCGTCATTGTAATCTATAAAAAGAGGCTCAAAACGGTTTTGTGGATTTAACCCTGCACCGCGTGATTTCAGGTCTATATGTTTCATGAGCAGATCTTGAAATTAATTCAAATAATATTATAAATCAATTATTGAATAATAGGGTTGCATAAGGGTGCAAGTAAAGGGATTAAAAATGGATTGATAGAAAAAACATGAAAATGCATATTTGTAGGCACTCTTAGCTCAGTTGGTAGAGCAAGTGACTCTTAATCACTAGGCCAAGGGTTCGAGTCCCTTAGAGTGCACTAAAAACACCAGGAATATGGAAATGAAGCTCGAATTAGTAGCCGTACCTGTTAGTGACGTTGACCGCGCCAAATCGTTCTACGTCGATAAAGTTGGCTTCAATGCTGACCATGACCACAAAGTTAAGGAGGGGCTGCGGTTTGTTCAGCTGACACCGCCCGGTTCAGCCTGCTCAATTGTGATCGGAGAGGGGATCACAGACATGCCGCCCGGTTCCCAGAAAGGACTGCAGATGGTAATAAAAGACGCTCAAGAAGCCCGAAATTTACTTCTTAAAAACGGTGTCGAAGCCAGTGAAGTCCAGGTGATGCCATGGGGTTCATTTGTATTTTTTACAGACCCCGACGGAAATAAATGGTCGTTGCAGCAGCTTCCGGAACGTCCTTAAATCCTACAGCAGTGAATTTCTCTACATCATTTTTAAATATAACTGAATTTTATATTTTGCTGCGTATCACCAGAAGATATTTTTCCATGGTTTTATTTTCTTTCTTCTTACCCTCTTTAATTTTCTTTTCATGCACTCAAAAGCAATCAACTGATAAAGTTTTCAGATACAATGAGCCGAACGGAATTGAAAGTCTTGACCCAATTACGGCAAATAACTATCCGGCATTACACGTACTAATTAACACATGTGAGGGACTTGTTTGGTACGACTCATACGCTAAGCTTGAGCCGCTAATAGCAAGAAGTTATGAGATATCTACCGACGGGAAAACTTATTCTTTTCATTTGAGAGGTGACGTTTATTTTCATGATGATGAATGCTTTGCAAATAAAAAGGGCAGGAAGGTTACCGCAGGTGATTTTAAGTATTGCTATGAACGAGTATGCGATACAAGGGTTAAGACAAGGGGATTGTGGGTATTCAGGGATAAAGTTGAGGGCGCTGATGAATTTTCAAAAGCACCCGATAAAATAAAAGAGATAAAAGGATTTATTGTTCAAAATGATTCGACTTTTATAATTAAGCTGGTCGAGCCGTTTGCACCATTTATGAGTATTTTAACAATGCCTTACGGATATGTTTACCCTAAAGAAGCAGTAGAATATTATAAAGAAAATTTTGGATTTCATATAGTCGGTACAGGGCCATTTAAATTTGTGAAGTGGGATATTGATAAAGAACTTGTTTGTGATAAAAATCCGAATTACTGGGATAAAGACAAAGAAGGGAATAAATTGCCTGCCATTGACGGTTTTACAGTAACATTCATCCGCAGTCCGGAGACGGAATTCCTTGACTTCAAAGAAGGCAAACTGGATTTTCAGAAGCCATCGGTTGATGTTTACGGGCAGATAACCGATGATAACGGAAGCCTTAAGCCCGAATATAATTTTGACCTGATCAAGCAGCCGTATCTTAACACGGTTTACCTGACAACAAACATGAATCCAAAAAGCGAGGGCGGGAAAAATAATGTGCTAGGCAGTAACACAAAACTAAGGCAGGCTTTGAACTATGCAATTGACAGGGAAAAAATTGTTAAGTTTGTATTGAAGAATAAAGGCATTCCGGGTGTAAACGGGCCGCTCCCAAAAGGGATGCCGGGATTTTCAGATGAGGTGAAGGGGTATACTTATGACAGGGAAAAAGCAAAGAAGCTTCTTGAAGAAGCCGGTTACCCGGGCGGGAAAGGGCTTACTTTGAGGCTGGTTTATCATAACGATGAATCACAGCGAGAGCTTTGCGAGGCGCTGCAGGCGCAGTTTAAAGATATCGGGGTAAATCTTGAGATTGAGGAAATGCTGGGCGCTACGCACAGGACAGGGCAGAATGAAGGCAAACTGACTTTCTGGCGCGCTAACTGGGGCGCTGACTATTATGATCCTGAAAATTATTACGCGCTTTTTTACGGCAAAAATGAAACGCCTACCGGGCCAAACACGACATACTACAAAAATGCCAAGGTTGATTCATTATATGAGCTTGGATTAAAACTTACAGATTTTGATGAGAGGATGAAAGTCTACCGGGAAATTGATAAGCTGATATTTGAGGACTCCCCATGGATGATCGTATATTATAACCAGTTTATTTATCTTAAACAGAAAAGAGTAACCGGAATGTATGTTGACGGGCTCGGAATAATAAATTTAAAATACTGCAGGATAAATTAATATGTCAATCCACGATCTTTTTGCGTTTGCAGGCATTGCATTTTCACTTTTATTTCCGCTCATTAATCCGATAGGAGCGGTTCCGGCATTTTCCGCACTAACCGCCAATGATACGCCTGAGTTCAGGAGAGCGCAGGCCGGGAAAACTGCTATTACAGTTGTTGTAATACTCATAACATTTTTATTTATTGGCGAGCTGCTTCTTGAGCTGTTTGGGATATCAATTGGGGTGTTAAGAATTGCCGGGGGACTTATAGTTGCAAATACTGCCTGGCAAATGGTTACCGGCAAATCAGAATCGTCCCATTCGGATGATTCAAAAGTTGAGAATCTTGATATATCATTTATGCCCATGGCAATGCCGATACTCAGCGGGCCGGGTTCAATCGGAGCTGTGATAGGACTTGGTGTGAGCGCAAAAGATTTCGATGATTATGCAGGGTTTGTAATCGGGATTTTACTGTTGGGACTTGTAACATTTCTGTTCCTTAGGCTTTCAATTCCGCTTATGAAAAAGCTTGGCAAGAACGGCATAAATGTTTTAACAAAGATGATGGGGTTTTTTATTCTCGCAATTGCAGTTAACCTGATATATATTGGAATAACTGATCTGATCGCTAAATAAATCTCTAAGGCATAGAATCTCTAAGGAATATCCCGTATCTTAATCCTTTCGTACTTACAATAATTTTATCAAATCCGAATTTCTTCATGAAGCATTTTAGAATTACAATTCCCGGGATTATGATATCTGCACGGCCCGCCATGAAATCACCCATCAAATAAAGCTCTTCAAGAGGCATGGTTATTAGTGAGCTCAGAATATGTTCGACATTATCAACTGTCAGCTCAGTTTTATCTACTTTATCTGAGTTGAAATTATCAAGCCCCAGCTTTATTGCTCCGAGAGTTGTTATTGTGCCGGCAACACCTATCAATTGAGAGCCCGTTACCCCATAATCAATTTGATCCAGGTTATCATTAATAAATTCTTCAGCCATGACAATATTTTCAAAAGAGGGCGGGTGAGCATTCAGAAATTTTTCATTTACTCTAACCGATCCAATATTTATGCTCTTTCCGGTTAAAACGATATCACTTATTTTTTTATTGATTATTGGTAATTGATCTATTGTTCCTGTTGTGACTTCAGTGCTCCCGCCTCCGATATCAATTACAGTTACTTTTGCATTATCATTTTTGATCTTATCATACACTCCCCCCCAGAATGTCCATTTTGCTTCATCTTCCCCTGAAAGTATTTCTATCTCTATCCCGGTATTTTGTTTAATTTCGGATATGAATTCTTTTTTGTTATTTGCATCGCGGATAAAACTGGTTGCGGCCGCAGTAATTTGTTCCGATCCATTGCTTGAGCTTATTTTTTTATACTCATTTAGGATATCAATAGCCTTAGTCATTGATCCAGGGAGTATATTTCTGCCGGAATCCACTCCTTTGCCAAGCCGGGGGACTCTCTGAACATCCATCAGCGTTTTAATCACATGATTTTCATTGTCAAAATCAGCGATCAGCATCAGGATAGTGTTTGTTCCGATGTCAATTACTGTTCTTCTCATACAGTTTTTCTCATGCTGTTCTTCTCATTTTTTATAACAAAAGAAACCGGCCCATTCGGCTTTTTCTCTGATCTCTTTTAACATAAAATTGAAATTGCTCAGATTATCGACAAATTCCTTCATTTCATCTGCTAATATACCTGTTATGAATAACTTCCCGCCCGTTTTTAATTTGTCATATATATTGTTCATGCGGGGATTGATGATACCGCTGGTTATATTCGAAACAATAACATCAAAGCCTGTTTCTTTTATATCAGTTATATCCGCTTTATGCAGCGTAATGTAATTTTGAACGCCGTTTGTTTCAAAATATCCTTTTGCATTTTCAATTGAATCTTCATCAATATCAATTGCGACCGCTTTTTCAATTCCAAGCTTAACAGATGCAATGGAAAGTATTCCGGTTCCGCAGCCGAAATCGAGCAGGTACCTGTCATTTTTATCAATGTAATCACACATCATTTCAAGTATCAGCCGGGTAGTTTCATTGTGCCCCGTCCCGAAAGACATTTTCGGGTCAATTTCAATTAGGATCTTGCTGTCGGGATCTTTCAATTCGCTTTTTTTCCATGAAGGGTATATTACAATTTTATCTTTGATATAAACGGGCTCAATTGTTTTCTCCCATTCTTTGTTCCAGTCAAGGTTCTCGAATTTTGAGATTACGATCTTATGCGGGTCAATCGAGTCTAATTCGATAAGGTCATTTTTAATTTTTTCGGCAAGGGGAGATTCATTTTCAGGGAGATAAACTTTTATAACTCCGCCGGCTTCAAGAATGGAAGCTATTCCATCAAGATACAGCCTGTTATAAATAGTTTCGTAATTTTTATTATCGAAAATTATTTCAAGTTCCAGAAAAGATTTCATAATATAAAATTCCTCGGCGGGAATTACGAATTGAAAAATCAGCTGTAAATTCTTTTTGCAGCTGAATCTAATGTATTTTTCATCAGCATGGCAATTGTCATGGGACCGACACCTCCGGGCACCGGAGTTATCAGAGAAGCTTTCGGGTAGCATTCCTCAAAATTAACATCACCAACAATTTTATAACCTTTGGGGGAGTTTTTATCTTCTATTCTGTTAATGCCAACATCTACGATTACAACTCCTTGTTTTACCATATCACCGGAAAGAAAATTAGCTTTTCCGATCGCTGCAATTATAATATCAGCATTTTTTGTAAATCCGGAAATGTTTTCTGTTGCGCTATGGCAGACCGTGACAGTTGAATTGGCTCCTTTTGCCTTTTGGAGAAGTATGTTAGCAATAGGTTTGCCGACAATATTGCTTCTGCCTATGACTACAACATTTTTACCTGAAGTTTCAACATTATATCTGAGAAGCAGCTCTTTTATGCCTGCCGGAGTACAGGGGAGATAGCATTTCTCCCCGATCAAAAGCCTTCCGGCATTGACAGGGTGGAAACCGTCAACATCTTTTTTATAATCAACTGCTTCGAGCACTTTTAATTCGTTGATGTGTTTAGGCAGGGGGAGCTGGATCAAAATACCGTGAATTTTAGGGTCGTTGTTATATTTATTTATTAGTCCCAGCAGCTCGTCTTCAGAAATAGAACCGGCCTGTTTATCAATTACTGAATAATATCCCAGCTCGGCACATTTTTTTGCCTTCATCTTAACATATATTTCTGATGCCGGGTTATTTCCGGCAAGGATAAGCGCGAGTCCGGGTGTTACTGAAAGTGTTTTAAGCTCATGTTTGATCTCTTCGGTTATCTTTTCAGATATAAGCTTACCGTCGATGATCTTTCCGTCTACAGTCTTTCTGTGTACAGTCTTTGAGTCCATTATTTCATTTGGTTATCAAGGAAGCTGCATATCTTTTCCCAGACAAGGATCTGGTTTGAGACTTTAGAAAATCCGTGGCCTTCATCTTCCAGGACAAGATATTCTACCTGTTTGTTCTGCGCTTTCAATCTTTCAACTATCTGGTCAGATTCATGCTGTACGACCCTGGGATCATTTTTACCCTGTACAATAAATATGGGGCATTTGATATTATCAACGAAGTTAATGGGTGATCTTTCCTTAAGGAGCTCACTGTCTTTTACAGGGTCGCCCACCAGTTCAACCACACCGGGTTTCCAGTGTTCGGGAATTGACTGCTGGAAAGTGTGAAGGTTTGAGGGTCCGAAAATATCTACTGCACATTTCCAGAGATCGGGTGCTTTAGTTACGCAGGTTAATGTCATGAATCCTCCAAAGCTGCCTCCTACAACAGCAATATTTGATCTATCTGCATATCCTGAGCTGACCAAATAATCATATGCTCCTAATACATCTTTAAACTCATTCCCTCCCCAGTCTTTGTATATTTTATTCTGGAAAGATTTTCCGTAGCCGGTGCTTCCCCTGAAATTAGGAGCGATGACGGCATAACCTCTGTTTACGAGTAATTGGAAAAATTTATTGAACAGGTTTTTTTCCTGCCATTCAGGTCCTCCATGCGGCCAAACAATAGCGGGGCATTTCGCGTTTTTTTTAGTACCTTTAGGCACGTAAAGGTAACCGGAAATTTCAAGACCGTCAAAACTTTTGTATTTTATATCATGCGGAACCACAAAATCATTCTTAGGAATGCCACCGATCATAGAGAAAGTGATCTGTTTGAATTTCTTTTTCTTAATATCATAAACGTAAATGTCATTAGGGTTCTGAGGTGAATCAAAAATCAGAACAATTTGCTTTTCATCGGGTGTAAACTCAAATGAAAGGCAATTCCCTTTAGGAAGCTTCAGGATCTTGGTTTTATTCTTTTTTAAATTCCGCAGCTTTATGCGTGTGCTCCCGTTTTCATTGGTCGAGTAAAGAAGATATTTTTCTGATTTAGAGAGTTCATAATGAGTTATATCCCATTTATCAAGAACACTCCATCCTATGTCTCCGCTTTTGATCCGATAGTAAGCGATGCCGGTAAATTCTCTTTCGTAATCGGATAAAAAGTAAACTGTGTCCGTTTTTTTGCTGAACTTGCAGTCAACATTTTTCATATTACCCTTATGTTCGGTAATATTAACGCTTGTTCCGGTTTCGACGTTATAAATAAAAATATCCTGGTTTGAATTGTTATAAAATTTTATCACCAGAATATACTTTTCATTCCTGCTCCATGCTGCAGCAACTGATGGATGAACGTCATTGCCTTGTAAAATGCATTTTTCAGTTTTAGACTTAAAATCATATACATAAGCATCAAAAAACTTTCTGTC
>F14TC_100203758_pt1 | contig 11426 bp, 7 predicted proteins | sample KannatnBrdUF14TC_FD_10806 | JGI IMG/M metagenome (IMG submission 10806)
TAAGGTTGATTCTGTAATAACTAAGGTTGATTCTGTAATAACTAAGGTTGATCCGACCGCCATTGATACACTAAAAACCAATAAGAATGCAAAAATAGTTGTTGAATTGCCTGATCCTACACTTGATCCTAATAGTCTGGATTTCAGACTTTTTACCTCAATTAATTACAACCGCAGCGCTTTCAAAAATGCATTTTTTCCTATTTTTGATCATTCTATGGCTCCTATGGCGGCATATATGCCGATATCACTTTTTACATACGGAAGATTGTATGATAAGACTTATGATGAAAATACCGGTTATCTTATGGCAGCTTCTGTTATTACAAACACTGCTGTTACATTTGGATTGAAGATGCTTATAAAGCGCAAAAGAGTCAGAGTGTACTACGTTGCCTACGGAATCTATCCTAAAATATTCACCAGTGTTGACCCATATTCTTTTCCGTCAGGGCATACAAGTACTTCGTTTGCAGTAGCTACTTTGCTAACCTTGCGTTACCATAATTATCCGCTTGTTTATATACCTGCGCTATCATGGGCTGTAATTATTGGTTATGGAAGGATGTACCTGGGCATGCATTACCCCAGTGATGTCCTTGTGGGAGCATTAATAGGCACGGGATCCTCAGTTCTGATTTATTCGCTGAGAAAAGAATTTTTTAAATTCAAAAATAATGTTTTTAATGAGCAGAAAAGTGATGAGGGTTCTATAAATGCAGGCGTACTTACCATTTTTACTGCGGGTTTTTTAGGAAGTATGATTTTAGATTACTTCATACCTGATAAACCAGTGAAGAAGCTTACCATCAACGCATCTCCCTTTCATAATAATGGCCTGGGAATCAACCTTAAAATAAATTATAAATTCTAACACCTCAAAAACTATTTTTAGTCTCTCATTAGTGTACTTCCTAATTTTGACATTACTAAATTTTATCCTTTAAGGCAGTCTTCATTTTTCTCTTATATATATCTGTTTAATTAGATATTTAAGCATAGGTTACCGATTTTAAACCTTGATATTTCATATAGTTATGTCCAGAACCTAAGACAATATTAGTATGTTGACCAATTAGTATGTTGACCATTTAATAAGACTATTCATAAAAGTGAATAATGATGAAAATATTATTAATTTTAATTCTGCATAGTGTAAGTACTTGTATTTCTTATTCTCAAGAGAGTATTAAAGTTATCAAGACTTCTCCTGTGGCTGATTCTAACTTTAAACCTCAGGAAGACAGTCTTAAAACTTTACCTTTAAATCTTGATACTACAAATAAATCTGAAAAAAAGAATCTAAAAAAGGATTCCACATTATATAGTTCCTATGGATACCTGCTGAATGATGACCCCCAATACAATAAAAAAGCCCCAATATGGAGGCCTATTGTTAGAACCATTTTAGGTAATTTCTTTTTAGCGGCGCTAAATAGATGGATCTTTGGATTTGAATGGTCTAAAATATCTTTTCGGAGTGTAGAAAATAATTTTAAAAATGGATGGGAATGGGATACTGATAAGTTCAGGATAAATTTTTTAATGCATCCTTATGCCGGAGCTATGAGCTTTAACCACGCCCGAGTAGATGGGTATAATTTTTGGGAATCAATACCCTTTGCTTTCGGATCAAGCTTAATGTGGGAACAATTCATGGAAAACACACGTCCCTCATATAATGACCTGATAAATACAACAGTAAGCGGAATTCTTCTGGGAGAAATTCTTTACAGGTTAAGCTCAAGCTTCCTCGATGACAGAATAACCGGGCCTGATAGAGTTCTGCGTGAATTTATTGCCGGAATTCTTAATCCGGCAAGGTTTACCAACAGACTGATGAACGGTAAGCTCACCAGAGTAACAACTAAAGATATTTATCAGAGAGAACCACTCCAGTTTTCAGTTTTTTCGGGTGTAAGGAATATGAATCATGGTACAGATTTCCGGAACGGAGATTACAGCGCCGAGCTGGCATTCAATTTCTCATACGGAGACCCGCTTGAAGTGAGAAAGCGTAAACCGTACGATTACTTTAAGTTTCGATTTGGACTTAGCTTCGGGGCAGGAAGTAAAATCGCTAATAATGTAATGGGTTACGGTTTTCTGTTTGGGAAAAACGTTAATACTAAAAAAACAGGGATACTTTACGGGCTGTTTCAGAATTTCGATTACTGGGATAATAACATAGACGAAATAGGCGCATTGGGGTTCGGAGCAGGCTTAATACACAGAATAAATATAGGTAAAAAATCTGATATCACGTCTCATTTTCATTTAGGGATTCTGCCAATGGCGGGAATTAAAGGTCCGCTGGCCGACAGCGTTGGTGAAAGGAATTATAACTATGCCGGCGGATTAAACGCCGTAATTGAAAGCTCCGTTAATATTGCCAGCATTATAAATCTTTCAGCAAGCTGGTATCTGTATGGCCTGCATACTTATGTTGGGAGTACAGGCAATTACATTGTAGGTATAATAAGGCCAAGAATTGCAATTAAATTGTTTCAGGATTTATATCTTGGATTCGAATTCCTTCAATACGGAAAAGACGGATATCTCAAAGAACTTCCTGACATACATGCAAGAAACAATGAACAAAGGGTTTTTCTGGCAATCTCCTCGGGATATTTCGGAATTCCTTAGGAAATTAAACTAATTGACTGATTAAATCTAATCTCCTATTTTTGCGTCCAGAGGGCCGTTCAGGCCTGAATACTGAGTTAACTCAGCCACAAGTGCTCCAATCACGATCTTCATTTTCACCTTTACAGGTATCTTCCTGTCATCATCAGTCAAATAGATATAAATATCGCTTGTTTTGTTTGTAAAACCCTCTTTTAAAACGGGATGAAGTATAAATGTCTTGAATTCCCCTGCAGATACATCTGCAGTTTCTCTTCCCTCAAACTTTATATCCAGCGGGTAAAAATTATCTTTATAAAAATAATTTACAGTAATGATATCTCCCGGGTTTTTCCCTTTCCAGTCAAGGGTCCTGGCATAGTAAAATGAAGAAATAAGATCCTGAACATATTCGTTTTTGGAAATGTAGTTCTTATCTTCAATAAAATTTACTTTTGTGTAGACTTTGAGGCTCTCCTGGATGAACGTTGCTTCAAAATCCCGCTTAAAGTTATTTTCTCTGATATGCTGCTCAAAACGCCAGGGAAATATCCCCTGTGCATCGATGAAAGTTTTGTAGTTATCACGGACCTTATAGATCACATCAAAGCTTGAGCGTGAATTGACATCGAAGCTCACTTCATAGGTCTCTCTGCCGTTATACATGAAAGCTGAAGGTGATATGGTCATAAAAGCTTCCGCTGCAGTTATAAACCCGTAACTTACCTCAAAAGAGAGCCTCTCACCATAGCTGAACGCATTGTTCAGCTGCGTCCTGAACTGCGAATAAGAAAAAAAAGTTGAAAAGAACAATATTAGTGGGATTAATTTAATATGCTTCATTTATTTTAATGTTCATCCTCCGGCTTATTTAAAAACTTTTTATCAAATATTTCGTTAAATTTAATCTCCGAAATCTTCACGATACCTGCCTGATTTCTAATGTAATAAGGCATCCTTACCTTGCTTGTTCCAACTTCCCTATAGTCAGAAAATTCGGAAATATCTTTCACTTTTACCTGCTTCAATATGTAAAATGTGATTGTATCATGATATGAAGTCTCAACTACGCTGCCATCTGATTTAAAACCTACTACGTAGGCTTCATTACCGTTAACTTTCTTGTTTTGATAGAGCTCATATTCAATACCGTTTTTTTCCGGATAAAGATAATAACTCCACATAGATTCATCTATGTTCATTAAATTTCCTGTGATATCTTTCTGGCTCATATCTTTCACTTTGTCACCAAACATACTCCAGCCTTTATTATTTTTAAAATCAATAGCCTGCTTTAAGTGAATTACGGAGGTTTTAAGATCCATGTAAAAATAATCCCTGCTATAATACACTTTTAAGGTACCGCTGTCTCCGGCTCCTTCTATCGTGCCCTGCATACTAATTGATTTTACCTTCTTCAGGCCATCTGCACCGCCAATTGCTGCAATATAGTTATCAATTACATCCTGCGCAGTATTAACTTCTTTAAAAGTTTGCCCAAATATCACCGAAACCGAAAACAGGCAAAACAGTACAATTTTAAATAACATTTTTTGATCCCTCTGATTTCTAAGCAACTCTTAATAAATCCCTGTAATAACAAAAACCCTATTATTTTCAGGAAGGTTGCTAACTACGCTTTTAACTAGAGGTTCATAATCAATTGTTCCTTTCAAAATCTATTAAAAACAAGCATTTTTCAGAGTAAAATCATATTAATCAATTTATTAAAATTTATTAAAATTATAATTATTACAAACTTTTACAGAACCCAATCCCCTGCCAAGATCATCTGATTTTAACAACCCATTCACTGTTTTTCCGGTTTTTTTAATAGTTTTTTGTCAAATTTTTCGTTCAGTTTTATTTCTGAAAAAACCACATCCCCGCTCTGGTTTTTAATGGCATACGGCATTTTTACCTTTGAGGAACCGACTTCGCGGATATCTGAATATTCCGAATCATCACTGCCGCTAACCTGCCTTAACTTCATGAAGGTCTTGGTATCGTAGTAATTGGTCGAGACCACGCTGTCATCTGTTTTAAAGTCAATTACATATACATCATTCCCGTTCACTTTCTCATTTTGCAGCATTTCGTATTTAATGCCGAACTTTTCAGGGTTAAGAACATACTGCCAAAGGGCACTTTCTATATTCTTCTTGCTTTTAGCAAGCTCTTGAGAGGTCATATCCTTAGTTGAGCTCCCGAAAACACTCCATCCCTTTTTATTATTATAATCCGCAGCCTGCTTCATCTGGAACATGGCGCTTGATATCTCAAGGTAAAAATAATCATTGCTGAAGAATATATTCAGTGATGCTCCCTGGCCCATTCCTTCAATGCTGCCTTTCATTCTTATTGTCTTAACTTCCTCAAGAGCGCTCTTTCCGCCGACTGCTTCTATATAATTATCAATAACATCCTGTGCAGTTTTGACCTCTTTAAAAGTCTGCGAGAAGATTAAATGTGATGCCATAAAACAAATTATAACTGCTATTGTAAGTTTCATATTATTTCTCTCTTAATTTTGAATCATATAATTCTTAACAAAGCTAAAAACCTCTTCAGGCTCAATTTCATCCATTACATCCCTTGAATTATCGTCTTCCCTCGGCGCAAATATTTTCTTTTTATCCGTATATGGACCCCACCGTTTAGAGCTTTCAACTCTAACCGGAGAGTACAGCCCCACTATAAATGTGCCGACTGCCGCAGCAATATGTATCGGTCCTGATGAATTACCAATGAAAAGCTTTGCCATTTTCAATAGTGCAGCCAGCTCTTTTAAGCTCAGATCAGTAACTGTATAAACCCTGTTATTTTCGGGGAGCTTATCAACTACTCCTTTAACCTGAGCCGATTCATCATTAGTTCCTGTCAAAATTATATTAAAATCACCGGATTTGTCAGCCAAAATCATAGTAATCAGCGCTGCAAAATTATCATCACTCCATACCTTAGCTGACCCAAGTGATGGTACATGGATCACAACAAATTCCTTTGAAAGATCAATCCCTTTGTCTAAAAGATTCCGCTTAACATTATCAAGATAGTCATCCTTAACTTCAATTACTGGCTTTATGCTCCTTAATGTATTGCAGTTAAGTTCACTCAGTAAATCCAGATTATACTCCAGTTCATGTTTTACAGCATCTTTCCTGTGCCGGTAATGTCTCTTGTTAAAAAGGAAAGAGTACCATCTATAGCCTGTGCCCAATCTATATCTTACCCCTGCTAAAAACAAGCCAAGCGCTAACTTGAATTCCGGGTGAACAACAACCGCCAGGTCGTAGTTATTTTCGTTGCATAGCCTTTTAATGCCGCCTGAAGTTACCTTTTCTATGGTGTGAACTTTATTTATATTTGGATAATCAGAAACTAAATCATAAACCCGTTTATTAACCAGAAAATCAATTTTTGCATCCGGGAAATTATGATTTAAAACATTGATCATTGGAAGCGTGAGAATTACATCGCCAATTCTATCCCGCCTTATAAGTAAAATACGCTGTGGTTTTATTGTTAAACCTGTTGTTTTTACGCTTTTTTGCAATTTTGATTGGATAAATATATAACATTTTTCTTTTTAGTGAAAGTATAAATGAAACAGTTACTTCTTGGAATTTCTGCTATAGTATTATTTCAGCATTTCGCATGTTTTACCTCCGGCTCAGAGAAAAAAGACATTGCCCCTGAAAACAAGCAAACAACCAGTGAAACTTCCAATAAAACTTCACAGCAAACTGATAACAAAAACTCTAAAATGGATTCAGCAAAATCTAAATTTACAGACTTAAATAACCAGGCATTTGAGCTGCATTACGATGCAATTGTAATTGATACGCATAATGATATCCTTATGCCTATCTTCCTCGAAGGCGCCGATATCGGGAAAAACAACCCGGGGACGCAGTCGGATTTTGTGAAATGGAAAAAAGGCGGGCTCGATGTGCAGGTGTTTTCCATTTATGTCCCCGAAAGATATAAATCAAACCATTTCCGCTACGTGATGAAGCTTATCGATAAGATGGAAGAATATTCAGCTGAATACCCGAATTCATTTTATCTCGCCAAACATTATGATGAGCTGAAAAAAGCTCTGGATGATGGTAAATTCTGCGGGTTGATGGGGGCTGAGGGAGGACAGATGATAGAAGGCTCAATGGAAAACCTTGAAACACTCTACAGCCGCGGGGTGCGTTATTTAGGCTTAACATGGAATACCAGCAATGAGATCGGAGTATCTGCAAGGGATGAGACCGAACGCGGAAGAAAAGGAGGCTTAACTGACTTCGGCAAGCAGGTCGTAACGCGTATGAATGAGCTCGGCATCATTGTTGACGTTTCACACTTAGGCGAGACTTCCTTCTGGGATGTGGTGGAAACTACCAAAGACCCCATTATTGCCTCACATTCCTGTGTTTACAGCCTCTCGCCCCATTACCGTAATCTGACCGATGAGCAGATAAAAGCCATAGCAAAATCAGGCGGGTATATTGGCGTAAACTTTTTCTGCAAGTTCCTTGACCCTTCTGCATCAACAAACCAGGTCACAAGCATTCACAACAAATATAAAAATGCCTTAAAAAGCATTGAAAATGAGGCTGGTGATGATTTAATTGATTTCAACAAAAAAAGATATGACTATTTGACTGAAAATAGATCCGAGGGCGGCACTCCGATTGATGTATTAATTGAGCACATTGATTATATTGTAAAGCTTGTCGGTATTGATTACGTTGGACTCGGTTCTGATTTTGACGGAGGTATTTATACTCCGAACGAGCTTTATGACGCAACATGCTACCCGATCATAACCAAAAAGCTTGTTGAAAAAGGCTACACAGAAGAAGATATAAGGAAAATATTAGGACTCAACTTTTTAAGAGTGTTTAAACAGGTATGTCATTGAAGATTCCCCAGAACAAAATAGATGAAGTTTCATCAACAATCGATATAGTTGATGTAATATCAGCATATACTCCCCTTCGCAAGGCGGGTCGGAGCTTTATGGGCAGATGTCCCTTCCATGAAGAACGGACTCCATCATTCAGCGTGTCGCAGGAAAAAGGGGTTTATCACTGCTTCGGGTGCGGCAAAAGCGGCAACGTATTCACTTTTGTTATGGATATGGAGCATGTTACTTTCTTTGATGCGGTAAAGACTCTTGCAGATAAGGCCAACATAACGATTGAGTTTGAAAGCGAACCGTATGACCCCGACCGGAATAAAATTGAAAAGCTGTATGAAATTAATAACCGGGCAGGAAGATATTTCCACGATAACCTGATGGCCAGAGACGGCGAGTATGCGCGGGAATATCTAAACCAGCGCGGAATTAAAGATGAAATGATAACAAAATTTGGGCTTGGATACGCATTAAGAGAAAGAGATGCGCTGTATACTAAGTTTTCAAGTGAATTTGATAAGGAAGACCTGCTCTCATCTGGTTTGGTGCTGAGTGCCGGAACAAGCGAACTCAGGGACCGCTTCAGGGGACGTCTGATGTTCCCTGTTTTCAATGAATCAGGCAAGCTTGTAGCTTTTGGGGGAAGGAACATCTGGGAAGAGTCATCAGAGGAATCAAAATACATAAATTCCCCTGAAACTAAGATCTACAACAAAAGCCGGGTGGTGTACGGACTCAATTTCGCAAAGAACAAGATAAAAGAAACCGGATTTGTGATACTTGTTGAGGGTTATATGGATTTAATCTCGCTTTACCAGTATGGTTTTGAGAACGTTGTGGCATCAAGCGGCACATCTTTGACGCAATTGCATGTAAAGATACTTTCACGTTACACAAAAGAAGTTGTTGTAGTATTTGATTCAGACTTTGCGGGGCAGAATGCCTCAAGGCGCGCAATTGAGCTGATATTAGAAAACGACATGAACGTCAGCATCGTTCCCCTGCCGATTGGTGATGACCCGGATACCTTCATTAAAAAGAATGGGACAGAAGAGTTCATTAAAATGCTCTCGAACCGACGCTCAATAATAGATTATATCGGCGAGAATTACAAAAACGAAGGGAAGCTTGAAACACCTGAGGGCAAAACTGAGTTTGTGCGCGAGATCATCGGGCTCATTGCCAAAATGAGAGACGAGATCAAGCGTGATTTTTACATTAAGGATATTTCAGAGAGATTTTCGATTTATGAAAGTATTATACGCAAAGAGCTTGATAGCAGCTTAAAGCTGAAAAAGAAAGGTCTGACACGTGAAATTGCAAACAAACCTGAGGCGGAGACACAAATAAAAGTACCATCCCATAAGATCTCAACGGTTGAATTAATGCTTATCCGTCTGCTCATTGATTCCGATGAAAAGACCAAAGAATTCTTGGTTAATGACCTTGAAGTGGATTTAATTACAAATCCATTTGCAGCAAAAATAATAAACTATATTATGATGAACCTGGAAAGCCCGGAAAAGATCTCACATGTTCATCTGTTCAATGAATTCCAGGATGATGCTTCAAAAGATATTATCGGCAAGGCACTGCTTGATGAAAACTATGTAATGCAGTCTGCCAAAGATAAAAACCATCTCAGTGAGGCTAGGGCGGTCTTAAACCAGTTAAAGCTTTACAGTATCAGGAATAAGATCAAAGAAGTTGATACAAAAATTAAATCCGTTAACGAATACTCCCCTGAAACCTTAGAGCTCCTCACAGCCCAGCAAAAGCTCAAAAAAGAACAGGTAGAGCTGGAAAAAGTGCTGAAATCATAAATCTCTTCATAACTTCCGTAAAATTAAAGTTATACGAATATGACCTAAATCATTGGAAAAAATGAGGAACCTTTCTATTTTTACAGGAATTTATATAATTAAAGTCACATGAAAATGGTTACCAAAATATTTGCTGCTATTGCAGTAATACTAATAATTAAAATTTCTTTCTCGCAGGATTACACAAACTCAGGATCATATCAATGTTACCTGAAAAAAATAAGCAGTCCGAATGCTGTTTTTGTTTTGGGAGACTCTCCTAACACCCCCAAACATAAATTTGATGTGCTGGATTATAAAATCAATGTAGATATAAGAAACTGCTTCATCAGTCCCTACCCCAAAAACTACATTGGCAGCGTCATCATAAAATTCAGGGTAGATACTGCTTTGAGCTCTATCACATTAAATGCTGTCAACACTTCTTTGCAGATTACAGCAGTAAGTATGTCCGCAATATCATTTACACACTTATCGGATATTTTAACAGTTAATCTTGACCGGACTTACAATCCAAATGAAATTGTTTTCATTAAAATTGATTACAATCACTTAAACGTTTCTGACGGAGCATTTTACGCGAGCGGCGGAGGCGTAATGACAGATTGCGAGCCTGAAGGCGCAAGAAAATGGTTCCCCTGCTGGGATAAACCATACGATAAGGCAACCGTTGACCTTACAGCTAAGGTCCCGGCAAATGTAAAACTTGGCTCTAACGGCAGGCTGAATGACTCTACTTTAACAGGTGATACTTTGTATTACCACTGGATAAGCAGGGACCCTGTTGCAACCTATCTTGTAGTAATTTCCGCAAAGGTCAACTGGAAGCTTGATATTGTTAACGCCCAGGGAACGCCGATCCGTTTTTATTACAACACAACTGAAGCTCTTTCAGCCGAGGGATACATCAGTGATATGTTCACATATTACTCAGGTAAATTCGGCCCTCATGCTTTTGAAAAGAATGGGTTTACAACAGCTGCAGCTTCTGGATTTCCGTGGGGCGGAATGGAAAACCAGTCATTAACAACTCTGTGTTCCAGCTGCTGGGGTTCCGGAACAGTTTCACACGAATTTGCTCACCAATGGTTCGGAGACGCAATTACATGCGGCACCTGGGGCGATATATGGCTTAACGAAGGCTTTGCTACCTATACGGAAGCGTTATGGCTTGAACATACAGGCGGATATGCATCATATAAAAGCAGTATTACAGGTAACGCAAGCTCCTATCTTTCATCAAACCCGGGATGGCCGATGTATAATCCGCAATGGGCAGTAATTACTCCTGATAACAACACACTTTTCAATTATGCCATTACATATGCCAAAGGAGCATGTGTTCTGCATATGCTAAGGTATGTATTGCAGGATACAACTGTATTTTTTAACTGCCTGAGAGGATATACCGGAGATACTGCAAATTTTAGATATAAAAATTCAGTTACAGATGATTTTGCTTCAAAGATAAGTGCCGTTGCCGGGCAGGACCTGACATGGTTTATTGACGAGTGGGTTAAGCAGCCAAATCACCCTGTATATGCAAACATATACCAGTTTGTACCTGCCGGCGGAAGCAACTGGAGCGTGGGATTTAAAGCCGTCCAGACCCAGGTCAATTCTCCGTTCCACAGGATGCCGCTGACATTAAGGGTTAGCTTTACAAGCGGGCCGGATACAACTATGAGAGTTGATAACTCGTCAAATAACCAGATATGGTGGTGGACATTTAACCGCCAGCCAAGTACATTTGCATTTGACCCGAATAACGATATTGTTTTAAAACAGGGAACAACTACTTCAGGTATCGTTGGGATCAGCATTAACTCAAATGAAATTCCGTCAAAATTCAGCCTGAAACAGAATTATCCCAACCCATTTAACCCGGTTACAAATATTCAGTTTGAGCTGCCGAAAAGCTCAGCAGTTGAGTTAAAGGTTTTTGACATTACCGGAAAGCTCGTAGCAACGATTTACAATGGGGTACTACCTGCAGGAAAATATAATACGAATTTTGACGCATCAAATCTTTCATCGGGAGTATATTTTTACCAAATATTGGCAGG
>F14TC_100031827_pt1 | contig 11403 bp, 7 predicted proteins | sample KannatnBrdUF14TC_FD_10806 | JGI IMG/M metagenome (IMG submission 10806)
GAGGAAAATTACTTTGCTGAGCTCAGAAATTTAATAGAAAAACATATCAATTTACTTACAAGAACTGAGAAATACAATATTTATATTGCAGCGCAGTCATATTGCATGCGAAAAATTGCGGGCGGAGATCTGAAGTTCCGGCATGCCTTCTTTGAAATCAGCAAGCATATGATTTCAAATGATGCTTTTTACGGCACAGGCGGGCAAATCATTCATCCTCTTATATATAAAAGTACAGTAAAAGCCGGTGTGCATGCAGGTGAATTTGGGTGGACGTTTGATTTTATAAACAACTACAGGCAAAAGTTACAGCCTGAATTTCAGAATAATATTTATAATTACTGCCTGGCATTCTGTTATTTTATGAAGAAGGATTATGCAAAATCACAGGAACATCTTTCTGTAGTAAGTTACGAGAATGTTTATGATAAGATTGAAGTAAAAAGGCTGCTTATGCAGATATACTATGAAACGGATTCTACTGAAGAGCTGATTTCACTGGCTGATACCTTTAAACATTTTTTACATAATGATAAACTCGTGGCTGAGCAGCAAAAGAAGCTTAATCTTAGTTTTATTAATTTTTTAATAACTTTTTATAAAATAAAAACACAGAATCATAAGCACATAAGTCTGATCAGGAATGAAATAAAAACTACAAAAACCTACGAAAAAATATGGCTGCTCGAAAAAATCGATGAAATTGAAAATAAAAGGGGCAGCTAATTAACTGCCCCTTTTACCTCCGTTTCACCTATGAATCTTACTTATTCTTCCTTAAGTTATAATTATCATATTTGCCTGATTTCTGCATTTCCTTTTTTTCCTCATCTGATTTTGTTTCTGCAGAATTTAAATCATCGCCGTATTTTTCCATGCTCTCTGATTGTCTTCTCATTTCCGGTGAAGACTGAACCTGCCCCATCTGCTGCTCCATATATGTACTGGCATCTTTTAAGATCAGTCTTGCCTTGTCGTAATCACCGTTATCTGCTTCTCTCAAAGCATTTTCCATCATCTCGTTTGATTCAAATACGGAAATATTCTGCTGAACAACTTCGCTTAAACCCTTCAGGTATTCTTCCCTGTTCTTTGCAGGTTCAATTGAATTTGACGCCGTTTCTGAAGTCCTTTTGAAATTTGAGCTTACGTCTTCGTAAGTGAGCTCGCTTTCAAAATGAAGGCGTGAATCAATTTTACGGGTTATATCAAACTTTATTAAAACCGACTTTGTCTCTTCAGAGAACATGTCTTTGAAATCAATTATTATTTCATCACCGTTTATTTCATACGGATAGCCGAATACTTTGACAAGTGAAAGATATTGTGACGGGAACTTAACGCGCATCTTCGTGCCCTGCCCTACAAGGTTACGAATGCCTCTCAGTTCCGATGCGAAGATATCGGGAATATCAGAAGAATTGCGGATATAATAGTAGTTGCCTTTGCCGTAATCAGCAATATCGGCCATCAGGTTTTCATTGAAATCATTGCCAACTCCGAATGTTGAAATTGTGACCCCGTCTCTTCTGTTTTTATCACGCACTATATCAGCTAGCTTGTAGCGGTCGGTAACACCGCGGTTTGCAAGTCCGTCAGAAAGCAGAAGCACCCTGTTAACATAACCCCTTGAATAGGAACCGTTCACCTGGGCATATCCCTCGAACATCCCCTCGCTTAGATTTGTAAAGCCGTCAGGCTTTATCCGCGAGACTTTATCACGGAGATCATATTTATCTCTTAATATACCTGAGCGCTGCACTATATTTACATAATCATCATAAGCTATAACTGAAATGTAATCATCCCTATCTACCTGGTCAATAATATAGTCAACAGCTTTCTTCACATATTCCAGCTTGTTCTTCTCAGCCATTGAGCCGCTTTTATCAATAACAATTGCAATATTAAGTGGTGTTCTTAATCTATCTTCTCTTACTTTATCAGCTTTCAGGTCTATATATAGATAAACACTGTTGTTATCGAAGTAATAATTGTTATCCAGGCTGCTTTGAAATTGTATTGGGCCTCCGCCTGAGGTTTCTTTAGGGGGTGAGATGGTCTGTTTTACCTTGGTCGGGTCACTTTTAAATAATCCGGTATAAGCTGAGATCGATAAGGCAGAGATGATAATAAATACTGAAAGGAACAAGATAAACGGAGTTTTATTTTGTTTTTTCATAGGTTTATGCTGTTAAGTTAGCTGATTTAAAGGTTATACTATATATACAGTCATTTGTTCCGAATATGAGTTTGATAAATTAAAAGGCGTTCTTATGAACGCCTTTTAATTATGGTGAATCAAAGAAAACGGATTACTTACTTAATAAGCATCATCTTTTTAGTTTCCGTAAAGCCCTCTGTAACCAGCTTATAAAAATATACCCCGCTTGAATAATTTGTAGCATTCCATTTAGCATTATAGGTACCTGCATTTAATTCCTCGTTTACCAAAGTTTCAATTTCCCGGCCAAGCATATCATAAACACCAAGCTTGACAAAAGAAGCTTTTGGAATTGCAAACTCAATATTTGTCTCCGGATTGAACGGGTTCGGATAATTTTGCAGAAGTGAAAATTGACCTGGTGATTCATTATTTAAAACCCTTATTCCTGTTACCTCTGAGATTGATCTTCTGTACACTCCCCTTTCTGTTTCAGCATCTGTTCCTGCAAATATAAAGTTATTATGTATGCATAGAGCATATACCCATGTAACATTTACAAATCCCTCATTTCTCTGTAACCACGATAATCCATTATCACTGGAAACATATACACCATATTGCTGAGGTGCCGTACCGGCAAACACGCTGCCTCCGCTAACCGCTAATGAATATACATCGCGATTAAATAAAGCAGTCTGAATCCAGTTTGCTCCGCTATTTGTAGTCCTGCTTACACCATACCCGGAAGTACCTGCGAACACATTACTCCCGTTTACAGCCAATGAATAAACCTGTCTGTCATTTAAAGAGGTTTGAGCCCAGCTTCCTCCGTTATTAGTGGATAGAAATACACCTAAAGGTGTTCCTGCAAACACGTAGCTTCCGGTTACAGCTAATGAATAAATGGTATAAATAAATGTTTCCTGAGTCCAGTTTGCACCGTTATTAGTTGAAATGAATAGCCCATAGTTCGTTCCTGCAAATACTGCATTGCTTTCCCCAATTGCCAGGGAGTAAATGTACTGATTATTCAAAGAAGTTTGAGTCCAGCTTATGCCGTTGTTTGTGGATATAAATACCCCCCCGGTGCTGCTGGTTCCGGCAAATACATTGCTTCCGCTAGCTGCCAATGAATATATAGATCTGTTATTCAAAGAAGTTTGAGTCCAGCTTAAGCCGTTATTTACGGATGAGTATACGCCGTAAATATAAGTTCCGGCAAAGAGATAATTCCCTGCTTTGGTTAATGAATATACGGTTTGATTGCCCATTCCATTTATGACATGTATCCACTGGGATTTAATACAAGGAAGCAGAAAACAGAACGTCAACAAAAATAGAATTAATTTTTTCATTCACCTTATTTTATTAAAACCATTTTCCATGTTACAATCCTCTTGTGATATCCTTTGTACTATTCAAGGATAACTTTTGCTTTTGTAATTTTTTTCACTTCATCAAGCCTGTATACCCAGTAATTATACGGAAGATGCAGTTCCTTCAGAAGCAATAACTGTTCCATTTCCTTGGGAAGAGATGTAACCGAGGTATTGCTCAGGTTCAGTGTCCGAAGGTTGTATAATTTCCTAATATCAGCCGGGATCGATGTTATATCATCGGAATTTACGGTTAACTCTTCAATTGAGCTGAGTTTAAAAACCCCTGCCGGTATTTCGGAAGCATTGCTATTGAGCTCCAGGTTTGTGACATTTTTCAATTTAGTATAATCAAAGATATTAAGCACGACATAAATGTTATCATCATGAACATAAGATGATTCAAGGATGAGGGAATTATCCTGAGCTTTTAAAGAAATAACTGTTAAAACTGATAAAAAATACAAAGCAATAAATGAATTTAATTTTAGCAATTTTATAACTCCTTTCATGTTTTATGTTGATTCAAATTCCAATTTTATTCAAAATTAACCTTAAATCTCGCGGCCGAACAAAAAGAAATTTTTGAATTTGTAGCTGGTAAAGAACCAAAAATGGATAACAATTATTTTAAGATTTAACTAAATTCAATCGTTCCCGAAACTTTATTTCTTTAAAATGTAGCACTTTTTATTCCTTTTTATAATTTCTGCACTAAAGAATGATAAAATCGAAGCTGTTTGTTATATTAAAAAGTCTCTCCCAGCCTGAGCTTAACAGGTTCGGAAAGTTTCTGAATTCCCCATTTTTTAATGAAAGCAGCGTGCTGATAAAACTTTTTAAAGAATACAGAAAATACTATCCTGATTTTGAAGACCTTGATATACGAAAAATTTTTAAAGATGCCTTTCCCAGCAAGGATTTTAATGAAGCTCTGCTGAGAAATTACAACTCTGACCTGCTAAAACTGGGAGAGGATTTCCTTATCCAGGTTAACCTTAACCGAGAAGCAACCCTTAAACCATTGCTATTAAACGAACTTAATCATAGAAAACTATATTCGCTTTTTGAGAGCTCTTATAAGAATGCATTTGAAGAGCTCGGAAGATCACCATACAGAGACAGCGACTATTTTCGCAGCAGATATAAATTACTCACAGAAAAATACCAGTACAGCTTCAGAAAAAGGAATACATCAGAACTTGATATTGATGAACTCGAAAAAAGTTTTGTAAATTACTGCATCAATGATTTACTTGTCCAGTGCGCAACCAGGGAAAACAACAGGCCCATCCTTGATCTCAAAAATGAACATTTACTTAAGGGTGAGGTCCTTAAAATAGTTGAAAAGAATAATGATATCTTCCAGCATTCTGTACTGGCTAATTACTACAGCTTGAGAATGCTTCTTGATAATTCAGAAAAATATTATGCGGTGCTAAAAAACCATATTGATAAATACGGGCATGAAATGGAGCCACTGAATCACTATAATACATATATTAAAATGATAAGCTTTAATGTCAGAAATAAAGACGGGTTTGAAAGAATGCGTGAGAACTTTGCGCTGACAAAGAAGATAATAGAGAAAAATCTGGCAGTCCGAAACGGTATAATTCCGCATGCTGTTTACACTGACCAAGTAAAAGACGGACTGGAACTACAAGAATTCAAATGGGTGTATGACTTCATAGAGAATTACAAAAAATGGCTGTCTGATGATATCAGAGAAAATGTTTATAATTACTGCATAGGGCGGTACTACTATTATACCGGAAACAGCAAAAAAGCCCTCGAACATTTATCAAAAGTACCAAAAAATAATTATATTTTACCTCTTGCTATAAGAAATCTCATAGCACGTGTTCAATGGGAAGAAAGTGATGCAGGGCTGATAGCTGCAAACATTGCGGCATACAGGCAGTATATATCCGAAAACAAAAAATTGACAAAAAGAGATATCTCAAGACATTCACTTTTTATAAATACCTATTCCAAAATATTTAAGTGCAAATTTGATGGCAAAGAGTTCAATACTTCAAAGGCAAAGCAAGAAGTACTAAATGGTGATCTGCCTTCTAAAGAATGGCTTCTTGAAAAAATCAGTGAACTAGAGGCATCCTTCTGATAAGAATACCTCTAGTTTAAAAATTATTTAACAAGTATCATTTTCTTCGTTTCTGCAAATCCATCTGCTTCCAGCTTGTAAAAATACACGCCGCTTGAATAATTTGAGCTTCCTGCACGTGGCCAGGTTATTTCAAACGTTCCCGGATTTAACCTGGAATTAACAAGATCTTCAACAACTCTTCCTGACGCATCATAAACAGCAAGCTTAACATTTGATACCTTGGGTATACCGAACTTAATCTTTGTCTCGGGATTGAACGGGTTCGGATAGTTTTGGCTTAGAGTATAATCCTTTGGTATTACTGAGATCGGGTCAATGCCCAGAACAGCGCCTATATCATATGTCCAGCAGCCGCGGCCGTGAGTGGCAACAAGTATGATCCCTGCTGCCTGCTTATATTTCATATCATAGATCTCAACTGCGGGCAGGCCTGTGTTAAATGAAACCCAGCTTGCACCTTCATCACCAGACTGGAATACTCCGATATCTGTGCCGACAAAGATCATTCTTGGAGATGCAGTTCTTAATACAACTGAGTTTGCAGCAATATTCGGCATATTGGATGTTATATTTACCCATGTTGCTCCGCCATCGGTGGTTTTTGAAATATGGGTTCCCCCTGTTCCTCCGAATGTTGCGTAGCAAATATTATCATTTCCATTATCAACTACAAAATCGCTTACATATGCAAAGCCTGTTAGAGTTGACCATGTCCCCCCATTGTTAGTAGTTACCAGAATTCTACCGTTTGATGTACCGATATAGATCATTCCGGTATTAGTCCAGCTGATGCCAATTGCGGAAACACTCCCGCCAACTACGCCTGTTGTTGCGATCTGTGTCCATCCGCTTCCAGTAGATGCCGTCTGTGCATTTGGTGTAACCCAAATATCAGCCCTTCCGAAAACTATAGTATTATGGTCGCCGGGCGCCATCTCATACGGATTGTAGAACAGCCCGCCCGTTGACCCCGAAGGAGTGATATTTGTAAAGCTAACACCTGTATTGTTTGAACGCTGAATTGAGCCGTTTACATACTGGCCGTATATGAAATTAGTATTAACCGGGTCAACTATTGTATATCCGCCGTCGCCTGTTGTTCTTTGGTCCCAGTCGTTGCCGCCGTTGGTAGATGTTTGCTTATTGTTATCCTGGGTGCCGCCCTGAAGCTTTAATAGGGTTGTCGGGTCATAATCTGCGCTTTCAAATTGGAGTGTAGATATTGTTCTGTTCAGATCAACCCAGTTGTTACCGTCATTTGTTGACTTATAAACTCCGCCGTCTGACATACAGAATAAATTTGCTCCGTTATATGCAAGCCTGTGAATATCAGCATGAGTCATGTTTTGTGAATTTGTTGTTGACCACGAGCTTTTTTGAACAAGGCCTGTACCGCCTGTAGTGGATACATATAGATCCAATCCGCCCACAATTACAATATTTTCGTTTGATGGATTTACAGTAACAGCATTATCATACCAGCCCTGCGAGCCAAGGTAATTTGGTGATGATGCCTGCAGAGTCCATGTAGTACCTGCATCGGTTGTTCTGTACAGCCCAAGAAGCGCCCCGCCTGATGCTGCAGCAATGCTGGCATAAAGAGTGTTCGGATTGCTTGGCGCCATTGCAAGCTGTATCCTGCCCATTCCCCCGGGAAGTCCGCCTGCCAGGGTTGTCCATGTTGCTCCTCCGTCAGTTGATTTCCTGATCTGGCCTGCGCTTGTGCCGCCGGTAGATATGTAAAGAGTCAGAACATTTGAGGGGTTGATAAAAATACAATTGGCGTTCGTTCCGCTGTTCATATTATTCCATGAAGTGCCTGCATTGGTAGACTTGAACACTCCAAGGTTACCGGCAAAATAAACAATGTTAGAATTAGTTGGGTCAATAGCCATTTGTGAACAGCGCGTTCCAACAGCACTGCCGGTGGCTGCCTGTGACCAGGTAAGACCTCCGTTTGCAGATTTATATATTCCGTCTCCGTACTGGCTGTCACCGGAATAATTAAGCTCGCCGGTTCCAAGATAAATTACGTTCGGGTTTGACTGGTCAACAACTACATCACCGCATGCAAGGGTAGAAAGATTATCGGTTAAAGCAACCCAGTTTACACCCGCGTTTACGGTTTTCCATGCGCCTCCCTGGGCGGCAGCAATATACATTGTGTTCGGCTGACCCGTTACAAAAGCAATTGAATTAGTTCTGCCTGAAATATAGTTATTGCCGGTTCTTGAGTAAAACATACCTGTTGGATTAACACTTACCCAGTTTACGGAGTTTGTTGGACTGTTCTGGATATTCCGGTCCTGAAGCATCGTTTCTTTTTGCCTTAACGCATTCTCATACGCATACGGTATCATAGTTTTGCCTGGTCCGCCGGCACGCCTTGTATAAATAAACTGCTCGCGCTCAAAAATAGACTCAGCAGTTTCATTCTCAAGCCCGTCTTCCTGTGAAAAAGCATTAAAAGGAAATAAGCCAAGAAGGCTAACAAATAATAAAATTGTTTTCATTGTGATTTTGGTAACTCGTTTAGTTTAAAAATGTATTATTCAACAAATATATTAATATTAAAAATAATATAAGCCCAAGAATTTTAGGGCTATTGATATGCTTAAAAATGAACTAAAAACTATAAAAAAGCTTATTCAATGGCAATAATTTTTTCTTTGCCGGTATGGCCCCTTACTATATTTATCTTTGATTTTGGTTTATCAAAATATAAAGCCAGAAGCTTAATTACCTGTTCATTTGCTTTTCCTTTTTCAGGAGCAGCTGAAACCTTTAGTTCGTAATAATCATTTTCAATTTTTTTAATTGAATTCCCGCGTGCGTTCGGCTTAACTTTTACCCTGATCTTCATTTCAAGATGAAATTATATAACCGTATTATTAGTTATTATTATCGTAGAAATTATTCTATTTTTGGACAAATTTAAATCCTAAATAAAATGATATTTAATATTACAAAGGTTTTTTTATTGTTTTTGGCATTCATTATTCTTGGATGCAGCAAATCCGGTAACCAGACATCGGACAACAAGACATCAGGCAATGAGAGCCAAACAGTCCTGGCAAGCGATAAATCAGTGGAAATCCAGTGTTCAGGCATGACCTGTACAGGATGCGAAAGTACGATCAAAAGTAAAGTGAAGAAAATTGACGGTGTAAAAGAGGTAATGGCAGATCATAATACCAATGTTGTTAAAGCATCGTTTGACCCGGCAAAGACAAATATTGAGGCAATTAAAGAGGCAATTACTGATGCAGGTTATAAAGTTGAAAGTGTAAAATAATTTTCTCCTGATAAAATCAAAACAAATTCAAAAGGCAGGTCTACGACCTGCCTTTTCTATACCATATCACCCGATCCCGGGGCAATATTTAACGGAGGTATGAAGAAAACCCTTTAAGCCTTGGCAGGAGCTTCCTCCCCGCTTACTGGGGGCTTGACTTCAGCATGTTTTTTTCCTTTTAATCTCAGCATCACATCATCTACCCATGAAAATATAGCAGGTATTACAACAAGCGTAAGGAATGTTGATACCGAAAGCCCGAATATAATTGCAACACCCATCGGGCGCCAGAATGCAGTATTTTCGCCGCCAATAACCCAGCTTAATGAACGCCAGTCAAAATCAACTCCGGTTGTCAATGGTACTAATCCCAGAATGGTACAAATTGCTGTCAAAAATACAGGCCTTAGCCTTATCACACCTGCCTGCACAAGGGCTTCATCTCTTGATAATCCCCTTTTCATAAGTTCTTTCTGGAAGTCCAATAGCACAATTGCATTTCGAACCACAATTCCGCCGAGTGAAATTACACCTATTCCGGTCATAATAATTCCAAATGGAGTGCGTGTTATAAGAAGTCCAAGGAATACTCCGATCAGTGAAAGCAGAACTGAGAACATGATTATTAACGGGGTCTTTACAGAATTGAACTCCATTACCATAAACAGGAATATTAACAGCAAACTCATCATAAACGCTTTTCCCAGAAATGAAGAAGATTCCTGCTGGTCTTTTGATTCACCGGTATAAATTATATTATACCCCCCCGGAAGCTTAAAATCTTTCAGTTTGGTTTTAACATCATTTAAAACATCATTGCCAAGCCTGCCTTCTGCGTTTGCAGAAATGGTAACAACACGCTTCTGGTCTTTGCGGTTTATAGCTTCAATTCCGCCGGAAAAATCGATTCGCGCAACGGACGTCAAAGGAATATTTTTATTATCCTTGTTGGCAATGAACAGGTTTTCGATCGCGCTTACGTTATCACGCTGAGATTTATCAAGCCTCACTGTGATATCATACTCATCTTTACCAACTCTGAATTTGCTTGCGGCCGTTCCGTTTATTGCAGTTCTTATAGTTGTAGCAATAGATGCTGTGGTCAGCTTGTAGAGTGCAGCTTTCTCTCTGTCGATTGTTATTTTTATTTCCGGGCGCGCTTCATTAAAATCATCTTTTAAGTCCTTGAGTCCGGGAATATCTTTGATCTGATCTTTCATCTGGTCTGAGAGCTTGCCGAGCTGGATAAAATCATCACCCGATAGCTCAATATTAACCGGAGGACCGGTTGGAGGACCTCCCTGCTGTTTCTGTATCCTTATATCTGCAGTTGATAACCCGTCTATAGAGTTCCTGATCTCCTCAATTGTCTTAAATGAACTCTGCTCACGCTTATCCTTATCTCGAAAGTTAAGTGTAATTGTACTTACATTTGATTTATTGGAGCCTCCGCTGAATCCACCTCCTATCTCAGATCCTACACTTGAAACATAATATTCAATATCTTTATATGGCGGAAGCTTCCCTTCAACCTGTTTTGTAACCTTATCAGTAATATCAATGCTTGTGCCAACAGGAAGCGTTATGTTTATTAATGCCTGCTGCGGTTCAGTATTAGGGAAGAACTCAACTCCGTTATTAAACATTCCGTAAATAAAGAACATCACGATCAGCAGAGTTACTGTAGCACAAATTGTCAGAAAACGGTGCCTTAAACTTTTTCTGAGGGTCCTTTCATATAAGTTCAACGCGACACCAAAGAATTTCTTATCAAATGATTCTATAAATCTGCTGACAGGCCTGAATTTGCGTTTCGATTCTTTTTCTANNTGCTTCTTGACGTGAATAAATACAGCAGCTTGTACCGGACTTATAACCATTGCGACAAACAATGAAGATAAAAGGCACACTATCAGTGTTAAAGGAAGATATCTCATAAATTCGCCAACAATTCCCGGAAAGAAAAGAAGCGGGAAGAAAGATGATATAATAGTAAATGTGGCAATTGTTACTGGGAACACAACTTCCCGAGGCCCTTCCATAGCAGAAGCATAAGGGTCATACCCTTCTTTTTCCTGGAGACGGTATATGTTTTCCATAACAACAATAGCGTCATCAACTATTATACCCAGCACAAGTATAAGCGTGAATAAAACTACAATGTTAAGTGTAACACCCATCAGGTTCAGTATAACAAACGAAATTAAAAAAGAGAGCGGTATCGAAGTTGCTGTCAACAAAGCATTCCTAAGGCCGAGGAACAAAAATAGAACTGCTACAACAAGTATAACACCTGTTATAATACCATTTTCAAGCTCATGCACAGTATTTTTAATGTGTTTTGACTGGTCGCCGGTCATACTGAAAGTGAGTCCTGCAGGGGCTGTTTTCTTTTGCTCTTCTACCAGCTGTTTTACTTCATCAGCGATCCTGA
>F14TC_100017572_pt1 | contig 11391 bp, 6 predicted proteins | sample KannatnBrdUF14TC_FD_10806 | JGI IMG/M metagenome (IMG submission 10806)
TTTAACTTCGATATAAACGACTGACGGACTAACTCTTTCTGCTGCGGTAATCACCGCACGCGAATAGGCGTCCATCAGGTCTTCGTCGCGCTGTGCTTGCTCGCGACCGTTCGCAGCCTGTGCGTTCTCCGTTTCCGCTGGTTCGTTGCTTAAGAACTCAATTTCAGTACCAATGTTCTGTAGTGCTTGTTTCATATGTTTTCACTCTCGTTTATATTCTACAAGATGTGTCCAGCGCACCTGGGGGGGCGGGCTCAACCCCAAGTAGTGTCCTAATTTGTAGGGGCGTCCCTCCGTGGGCGCCCCATCGTTTTCCCTGGGGTTTGTGAGACGGGGGCGCCCACGGAGGGACACCCCTACAAATACGCGTCGGGGTAGTGAATAGATTTAGCCCTCGGTAAGTAGCCGAAGAAAAGGACGCCTCTCGATGAAATTCGCACGTTACATTTTCCTGATTGCGGGCATTTACGGGTTGCTTGTCCTCGTGCCGATGTACTTCATGGAGCAGAAACAGAGTACCGACTTCCCTCCCCCAATCACACATCCGGAATTCTATTATGGGTTTTTAGGTGTGGCGGTTGCTTGGCAAGTCGCGTTCCTGGTTCTCGCTACGGATCCGAAACGCTATAGACTCATGATCATCCCCGCGATACTGGAGAAGGCGAGTTTTGCGATCGCCGTGATCATTCTATATCTGCCAGAATCGGGTTTCTTTCCTGATGGTGGTCGTCGGGCTTCCAGATCTATTCTTCGGTGTCTTGTTCGTTGTTGCGTTATTAAAGATCTGGCGCGACCGAAGCTCCACAGTTCCGACGAACGCTACTTAACTATCCAGCTCGTTCAATTCGAGCGATGTAGCAACCGACAGTGGCGGTGCGGGCGTGAAGGTAGTCGACGTTTCTACTGCCGAATAAGTCTGCAATCACGTCTTCGACGGCACGACTCCCAACGAGCTCACCACCAACCAGATTGCCGGCTTCGTCGTAACATCTCAGAACTAACGGCCTGCGCGTCCTCAATTCAGGCGGAAAACACTCGTGATCTGTATAAGGTCTACACTGGTTTTCATGAATGTAGACCGGGCCGATTTCGTTATATGGATGATCACAGGGGTTTGGAGCATATGAGAACAAGAGGCGGCGGTCGCCTGGCACGAAGACGGTTAGACAGCTTCGACAGGGGCCAGTGTCGTTCTCCGTAGCTTCCGAGGTGGACAGTTGATGCCCGAAATCATCGACCCTGGTTTCTCTAATCCGCCGCGCAACCGATTCGGGAATCGGAAAGACTTTGAACGTAGACATCGGTTTCTCCCTTCTAATTTCTATACATCCTAGCGATTTGCACAGTGGGCATCTATCCGATTCTTGCGGCCAAAGTCAGTTCGAAACCTACGCTCAACGCAGTGGCAGACTGAGACATGGCAACCCTAATACCGACTGACCTATACTAAACAATAGCTCCCCAGATGATGTTGAGCGGGGAGGTAAGAAGTGTCCGCAACCGGTTGGAAGCAGTTCACGCCCTTTTATATCTACATAGCAGTCGCAGTGTGCCTCATCAGTGTTATCGGCGGCGAAGGACTTTCCCGGACACGAATCGTTCTGTTACTTGCCTCAGGAATCGTTACTTGGATGCTGATCGAATATGTTCTGCATCGATTCATCTTTCATTACGACGCTCGTTCTCAATTAGGCCGTCGGATTTTGCACAGAACGCACCTTGCACACCACGAGAATCCGGGTAAGACAAAACCTCTTTCGGGGCTGGTATTAGGTTTGGCAATCGCGCCGGAGATCTTGGTAGTCGCGTGGGGCGCAACTGGATCGTGGCGAGCCGCATTCTATTTCCTGGTTGGGGTTGCCGCCGGCTACTTTTATTACGAATGGCTTCACTTCTATGTACACCATGCGCGACCCCGACTGAAACTGTTCAGATATCTCCGAACTTACCATCTCCTGCATCACCACCAAACAACTGAGCTGCGTTTTGGCGTCACGTCGCCGTTGCTTGACATCATCTTCAAGACCTTTCGTCCTGTTTCGAAGCCGCTACTGCGCCGTTAATCTTCTCCTATTTCTTATTGTCTAACCGCAGAAACCTAACAGCGTTGTTGTAGAAGATATCTCGCTTCTGTTCTTCGGTTAGAAAATTAGCCGATTCGATGCCCTGAATCGCCATGCCAATTCCCTCCGGCCAAACCATCTGGTCGGATCCGAACATGAGACGCTTTCCAAATCCGGCGCGGATAAGCGCACGCAAGTATTCGTGGAACTCCTCGCGAGGGAGGAGCCAATCAATCGCAGCTAAATCTACATATACTTGCGGATACACATGCATGATGGCCCATGTCTCTTGTAGGAACGGAAATCCAGCATGCATCAAGTAAATGCGCAGCTTGGGATGTCGATTCAGCACTTCCTCGAGGTGAGCGGGATTTCCCAAGGATGTGCGGAACTTTGGACAGCACTGATACGGGGTATTTGGCGGACCTACTCCCGTATGAAGACCAACAGGTATATCAAGCTCCTCAGCTAAAGCCCAATAGGGCTCAAGCTGCGGATCATTCGGCGAAAGACCAGCGTAAATCAGACCTAGTTCACCTAACACACCAAGATGCCCCGCATGGAAGTCCTCTCGAAGCACACTAGGATCCGGCAGACTGAACTTCTGCCCAAGCATCGTCCCACCAATAATTCGACCCGGATCAGCGGCGATCCAGCGCAATACGTGTTCACGAGGACCGCCAGCAACAGCTTTCACGATGTTGAAGCGTTTCAGCTCTGCCAGCGTGGCGTTCATGGCTTGTTCATCAGTGCGAGCCGCAGGAATAGCGCCGGTCCATTTGTTCGGCGGCGGAGGATTCCCTTGGTGATCCCAACCGAACGCATGAATGTGCATATCAATAATTGGCAAACGCTGAGGGGTGGATGACTGCCCGGACAACGGTTGAATACCAACCGTAAATACAAAGAGTGTAAGCAGTATTTTCCAATGACGAACATTCATACGAACTCCTGATCAGTTCAAAGTTGTTTCCCTGAAGAAACCCGATTATGTACGTTACTGCTTTGCGATCGCCGCGCGGCCGCCTCGCAGCACGTACTTCTGAATTTTACCCGTCGCAGTCTTGGGAAGTTCTGTGACGAATGTAACTCCATGCGGGGCCTTAAAGTGCGCCAGCTTCTCGCGCGCAAACTCGCGCAATTCCTCTACAGTCGCACTCGTGCCCGTTTTCAAAACAACGAAAGCGTGTGGCGCCTCACCCCAGCGCTCATGGGGCAAGCCTACAATTGCGACCTCTTGCACCGACGGATGTCGCAGCAACACGCCTTCTACTTCGACTGAGGATATATTTTCACCACCGCTAATGATTACATCCTTCAGGCGATCGCGAATCTCGGTGTAGCCGGTTGGGTGAACCACGGCCACATCACCAGTATGAAACCAACCATCGCGGATCACCCTGGCGGTTGCTTCAGGATCGTTGTAGTAGCCTTTCATTACTACGTTTCCGCGAACAACTATCTCGCCGAGTGATTGTCCATCTTGCGCAACTTCATTTCCTTGTTCGTCAACGACCTTCAACTCACCCGAGGTCAACAGCTCAACGCCCTGGCAAGCTTTGATCACTGACTTGTCTCCGCAAGAAAGACCTTCGTGTTCCGGTCTCGGTTCACAAATGGTGATGAACGGCGACGTCTCAGTGAGACCGTAGGCTTGTGTAATAACCCATCCGAGCTCCCCTTCTACTCGCTCGATTGTCGCTGCTGCTGGCGGCGCTCCCGCAGTGACGATTCTCAGCCCACGCGGAGCGTTTCGTCTTAGTTGCTCTTCAGCGTTCGCTATACCGATCAAGACCGTGGGTGCAGCGCAGAGCATGGTGACGGATTCCTGTTTGATCTTTTCGAACACAGCGGCTGGCTCAACCTTCCGCAAACAAACGTGGCGAGCACCAACGGCAGTCACCGTCCAAATAAAAGTCCAGCCGTTTGCATGAAACATCGGCAACGTCCACAGGTATCGATCCGCGAGTCCCAAAGCGTGGTGAATGAGCGTGCCGACTACATTCATGTAAGCGTTACGGTGAGTAATCATGACCCCTTTGGGTTTAGAGGTAGTTCCGCTTGTGTAGTTGATTGTCAGCAGATCAGTCTCGTTAATCTGAGGTTGAGCGAATTCAGTCGGAGCTTCCGATAGCAACGACTCGTAGTCGAGCCAGTTAGGTCTGTTGCCCTCGAGCGCAACGAATGAGGTAACGTTTGGTAATTGCGAGCGGATGCCATCAACCACGTCGAGATAATCAGCGTGTGCACAAACAATCTTCGCCCCGCTGTGGTTGATGAGATAGGCGAAATCATCAGCGATTAGGCGGTAATTGATTGGGACCAAAACCGCACCTATTTGAGGCACAGCGTAGAAGCTTTCGAGCATCGCATGAGTGTTGGGCGCAATGTAGGCGACGCGGTCACCTTGCTGCACACCAAGTGTGAGCAGCGCGGACGACCAGCGATCGCAGCGCTCGAAGAACTCTCCGTAGGTCAAACGAAGTTTGCCATCAACCACGCCTTCCCGGTCTGAATAAAGCTTGCGAGTACGCCGGGCAAATTCAAGTGGTGTTAAAGGAAGCTCCATAACCGGTCCTCACGTTCGGGGGCTGAGTGTAGATTTTCGTAAAGCAACTCGCTCAGAGTCGCTTCATTGACTTTATTCGGAATAGATCGATATGTCATCGACTAACAGTTCAAACGAACGAATTGACAGCCAGGGCCAGGCCCCCTTAAGTTCAGCGCGCAGGATTCAGTAGCGTTCGCTTCGGACGATTTTAATCAGCGCGTTCCACCCACTTGGATCATTCTGTCTCTATCTAAATGGATAGCCATTCGGCTTCCAACTATCCGGTTAGATAGCTCAACAGGCCGTGGGACTTCACATTCTTTAGCAAACACGCCGCTTTTTCAAGAATCTTTACGCTTGCCGGTTTGGCACTCGATTCGCACATCTCTCCAGCGAGTTTCAGGTTAACACATCGCGAACCTGACGAAGCTCGCGCACAAATCTACTGACAGAGGTTGGGCCCCCAGAAGGCAGAGAGGTGAAAATAATGAAAAGGCAAATGCTGAAAACACTCCCATTGTCGGTTATCACATTAACCATCGTGTTCGCTGCGACAGCAGTGTCCGCAAGAGCTCAATCGAGGCCGCGCGTCAAGGCAGAGATTCCCTTCGAGTTTGTAGTAGGTGACAGAACTATGGCAGCGGGCGAATACTGGGTCTCGTCAAGTATCCAGGACGGATCTGCGGTGACAATCCGAAACGCAAAGACCGCTGACAGCGCAATCCGTCTGTCGAACTCTATGGAACCACGTCGCAACGACGACCGTGCTCGGCTTGTGTTCCATCGGTACGGTCGGACCTACTTCTTAGCTGAAATTTGGCCGGGTAATGACGCTACTGGTCGTCAGTTGCTCAAATCAAAATCAGAACGCGCAGTTCAACGAGAACTGGCGAGAGTCGGCGCTCCGAGTTACGAAAGAGTTGAGCTAGTTGCCGGCGCTCGATAAGTGATTCCGAATCGACCTACCGACACCACTAACGTCGCAAAACCAGAACGGCAACCCTAACGCGGGTCTGCCGTTCTGGTTTGTGGTCCATTTGGTCAGAGGGTTCGAAGATACTGGCGTATGATTCGTTGATCTTGATAAATCCTGGTGATAACCTGCGGCGCGTTTGCTGCCGCATCAACGTGAACCCACGATTAATTATCGCCGGATCTTTTAACGAATTCACCTTATTCCGATCACTGACGTTGTAACGCTTGGATCTTTGGTTACGATCAAGCGGTAACCTCTGAGGAGGGCGTCAAAAATGTCCACGGTTCTTCGCTTTCTAAATCTGAGTTTGTTACTGCTAGTCGTCGCTGGCCTGGCAAATTCTCAGTCGTCCAGTTCCACCGCCGAGCTGCGGGGGACAATTACCGACCAAGCGGGCGCTGTCGTCTCGAAGGCTACCGTGACGCTCACTGAACTGACCAAGGGAACGGTTCGGACCTTCGTGAGTGACGATAGCGGTCAGTATGCGTTTCTCGCGTTAACGCCCAGCGAGTACGAACTCAAGGTTAATGCGACTAACGCTAGATTTGATACGTTCATCCGCCGTATCACGCTCACCGTGGGCGAACAATCGAACCTTGCCGTGGAACTGACTCCAAACGGCCTTGCGGAATTAGTGAACATCGTTGACGGAACCGAAGTCATTCAAACTGATCGCACAGAACAATCGTCAATCGTCGATAACAAGCACATCGTCATGCTGCCGCTAAATCGGCGCAACTACCTCGACTTCGCGTTACTTACTCCCGGAGTAATCGACTCAGACAGCATTGCTGACTCGTCAGACTTTCGTGTGGCCCAACGACCGCAATCGGGACTCTCGTTTGGAGGAAACAACGGGCGGCTGAACTCAATCAAGGTTGATGGTGGCGAAATCACTGATTCCGGCGGCGGCGTGATCCAGCCGGTAAGCCAGGAAGCAGTGCAGGAATTCCAGGTGCTCCGGAACAGCTTTAATGCGGAGTTTGGCAATGTCACTGGGGGCATCGTCAATATAATTTCAAAAACGGGATCAAATGCAGTTCGCGGAAGTGTCTTTGGTCTTTTCAGAGACGAACGATTTGACGCGCGCAATTCATTTGATCGCAACCCCAGCGGCAAGTCTCCATTCGGGCGCCAACAGCTTGGTGGTTCACTCGGCTTCCCGATAAAGAAGAACAAGACTTTTCTCTTTGCAGCTCTTGAGCGTCTCGGTGAGAACGACAGCGCTTTCGTGAATCTCGTTCAAAATGCGAGAATCTTTCAGGTAACTGCATCGCAAAAAGCTCTGCTCGACTTCCTTGAAACCGATGATCGTTTCAGTTCCGCAGCAAGCCAACTGCGTAACGCACTCACTACGACGAACCAGAATTACCCGCGAACTGTAGCCCTACTCGAAGACGCTAGTGGGCAGTTTCCGTTTCACAATCGTGAGACTTCGTTTTCTGCACGGCTGGACCATACATTCAATGCCCGCGACAACGCGTACGCGCGTTTTAGCGTGAGCAGTCAGCGTTTGGAAAATCGGGCCGCAGGAGCCCTGACAGCCGTTTCCAGAGGTCGCACCCTCGACTCATTCAACACGAGCATCCTCGTATCGGAAACCCACACATTCAGTAACAACGCAGTCAATGAACTAAAACTTCAGTTCGTAAGGAATAGGTTCGATGTGATTCCCAACGATCCCATCGGCCCGGAGATAAACATTGAAGGGTTTGGCAATTTCGGTCGCGACATCTTCCTGCCCGCTCGCCGGTATGAGCGACACTACGATGTATTTGATAACTTCACCCAAGCCCTCGGCGATCACACATTAAAGTTTGGCGCCTCAACGAGTATTCTGACGACGACTACCGTGCAGGAATTGTTTTTCGGAGGTCGCTTTAACTTCGGAGCAAATGTTCCACTTTCGACGGCTATCTCTTTAACGGTTGGTCCTCAGACGCTTGCGAACATCAATAGTTTCGTAGCCGCAAACCGCCCCAACCTTTTGCCGAATTTATCCACAGCAATCAACGCTCTCCAGGCGTATAACTTCAACCTGCCGAGTGTGTATCAACAAGGTTTCGGTAATTCGCAGACGAATGCATCTGCGGTTCGCAATGGCGTGTATGTGCAGGACACGTGGCGGGTGAGGCCGAACCTTACACTCAATTACGGTCTGCGGTACTCCTTGAATAACGAGCCATTTCCCATTCCGACGGATAAAACCAATTTTCAACCGCGAGTAGGGTTTGCCTACGCGCCTACAAGCGATCGACGGACCGTGATTCGCGGCGGATTTGGAATTTTTTCCGGCTACGTCATCAATGCTGTCCCAAACGCCGTGCGCACTCTCGGGGCTTTCGGCGATAAAACTGAGATCGAGATTCTTTTGTCGACTCCCACGGCCAGTGCTCTGGGCCTTCCGACACCGCCAGCGATCTACCAGTTTTTGTCCGCACGGACGAATGGGTTTTCACGCACGGCAACCGCAGAAGACCTTGCTGCGTTGGGAGTTGTGCCGCATCCTGGCGCGCCACTTGAAGTTCGGTTCCGGCTCGATCCCAATTACAAGACACCTGAATCGTACCAGGGCAGCTTCGGGGTGGAACGAGACATCGGCTACGGGTTTTCTGTGGAATTGGCTTATCTGTTCAGCCGCGGCATTCATATTCCGCGCAGTCGCGATATAAACCAGTTCAAACAAACCGGACCACCCAACGCGCTCAACCCTCTGGGTGGGCCAACCTTCATTAGATTCCCGACTGCCGCCCAAATAGCCGCAGGTCTAACAAGCGACTTTCACAACCCTGCAAGATTTCAGGACAACCAGTACGAGTCGTCGGCAAACTCTTTCTACCATGGCGCAACAGTCGCGGTTACAAGAAATGTCGCAAGGAACTTCACTCTCAATGTTCATTACACGTATTCGAAGGCGATTGACGAGGTAACTGATTTCAACAGCGACTTCTCAGCGCAAAATCCGCTGAACACGCGAGCTGATCGCGCCCTGTCAGCATTCGATCAGCGTCATCGCGCAGTTTTTAGCGGCACCATCTGGAGTCCAGTGAAAGGAGATTCGCTCTTCGCGAAGGTGTTCAGGGATGTTTACGTGTCGCCGATTTTCATCGCTGCTTCGGGTCGACCATTCAATCTGCTACTGGGCTTCGACGCGAATAACGATGGACGATCACAAACTGATCGGCCAGGTAGTGTGGGAAGGAATACAGGATTGGGCGAGCCATACTACAGTCTGGATGCCCGGCTTGCGCGACAATTTAAGTTTGGAGAATCGAAGTTTTTAGAAATCACGATTGAGGGTTTCAATCTCTTCAATCGAAACAACCTTCAAGGCATCAACAACATAGTTGGCGGGCTACCACTTGCCGCGCGAAATGCACTAGCCGATGGAGTCGTCCGCGGAGATCATTCAAAGAGTCCAACCGAGCCACTCGGGTTCACCTCGGCCGCCAACGCGCGCCAGCTCCAGTTTGGCGTGAGACTTAATTTCTAACGGTTTTACAGTGCCATAATTCAAGCTCAGCAGAATTGCAGGTTGGGAAGGGCGGTTTACCCCCGCTCAAGATCCATCGCCATTCAAGTTTGAGACCCACAATTCAAGCGAGCAAAAATTGCGGGACTGAAAGTTGAATGGCGATGGATCTTGAGCGGGGGTAAACNNCCCTTCCCAACCTGCAATTTTCCTGAGCTTGAATTGTGGGACTGAAACTTTGCCGAGCTTGAGTCGTGTGTCAGACTTAGTATTAATCCAGCTACTGTTTATTCGGCGGTTTCCTGCGAGTCTTGATATCGCCGCTCAGTCCCATTCGGTTTAATAATTTCTGAAATCGGGGATCTGATCGAATAGGGTCGAGCATTGGTTCCACTTTAATACTCGACATCCGATGAAACTTCTCCTCATACGCTTTTTCCAGACAGGCAAAGGCTTCATCTGTTTGTCCAAGCGGAATCTGAATCAGCGCCTCAAAGAAAGGTGAGACAAACTTTTGTTCCCTAAGCTGCCGTAACTCTTGCAGTTTCTCTTCAGCAGCATATTTCTTTCCGGCCACCGCGAGGGTATTTCCCAACAATGCAAGTGGTAACACGGAGTTAGCAGATATTTGCAACGCTAACTCCTCTTCAGCGATTGCCTTTTCGTGCTCGCCCAATTGCGAGTAGGTGCACCCACAAAAATAATGCGCAGCCACAAACCGTGGATCCATTTCTATGATCTGTAGGTACTCAGCCAATGCGGTTTCGTACTGACGAGCATAGTGGCAAACCAAGCCGACTACCGTACTGATGATAGGTGTTAATGGATCCAGCTCCTGGGCACGCTTAGCCGTCGCAATAGCTTCGTCATGTCGAGCCTGATGAGATAAACACAGTGCGTACCATTCGTAGGTAGTCGCATAAGTCGGCTTTAATCGAATTGCTCGTTTGAATTCTCTTTCGCTTTTCGTCCAGTCCCAATCGAAAGAGTCGTAAACGAATCCGAGTGCGGCGTGCGCTTCACCAAGTGTCTTGTCGAGTTCTAATGCTTTGAGAGCAGCAGCGCGGGCCTTTGGAAGGGCTTCTTTGGATGACACCGCATTCCAGGCGCCGAGCACAATGTATGAATCGGCAAATCCTGAGTGCGCCAGCGCGTAGTTCGGATCGAGTTCGATCGCTTGCCGGAAGTAATCGAGCCCCTTCATTGCATCCAAGCCTGTTCTCTTATTTAGGTAGTACCGCCCTTTGAGATACAGATTGTAGGCTTCGATTTTTTCCGTATGCCGCTTTTTGAGGCTCTTCTTTTCGCCGCTTGTCAGTTTCAGTCGTAGCTTTGCTGAGATCTCCGTAGCGATTTCTTCCTGAACCGCAAGAATGTCAGAAAGCTTGGCCTTGTACTGTTCTCCCCAAAGTTGTGAACCGTCGGCGACGTCAATAAGTTCTGCTTGAATCAGCAAATCATCATTGTGCAGTCGTAGGCGGCCCATCAGCACGGCACGGATGCCGAGATCGAACCCAACCTGTTGCGGATCAACTTCCTTACCTTTGTAACGAAAGACCGTGCTGCGCGCCATAACACGCAACTTGGGCAACCGTGAAAGCGTGTTGATTATGCTTTCGGTGATTCCATCAGAAAGATATTCCGCGTTGGGATCCGCGCTGTCATTGATGAGTGGCAAAATCGCGATGGAATCTATCGCCTTACGGATCCGCCTCTTTCGTGAGACCGAACCCAAGCTACTCCACGATATAGAACTCGCAGATCGCCCGGAGTCCTCCAATGCGGGTGCAACGCCCGCCTTTGTTGGGGCGGCCGCTGTTAGTGTCGGCGACGCGTGCTCGAATTCAACTTCGAGTTCATAGCGGCGTCTAAGTCTGCGCAGATCTCCCAAAATGTCCTGAGTGCGTTGATAGCGATCTTTGATCTCCTTTGTTAGAACTTTATTGAGGATCAGCGGTAGCTCCGGCGGTAGTTCAAGGATATAGCGCTCTACAGGCACGTGTTGTCGTTCGAGTATCGAAACGATTACATCGCCGATTGTGGGCCCATCGAATGGCAATCGACCGGTCAACATCTCGTACAGAACAACTCCGAAGCTCCAAATGTCAGTCCTCGCATCGAGCGGTTGTCCTCGTACTTGTTCTGGCGACATGTAGCGCGTTGTTCCCATGATCGCCCCGGGTTCAGTATCGATGCGCAGGATGGTGGGCGCATCTGGATCTGTACTGGCGGCCTCGATTGGTTTTTCTGCAAGCTTCGCAAGTCCAAAGTCAAGTACCTTAATGAAGCCGTCAGGCCTCACCATTATGTTCTCTGGTTTGATATCGCG
>F14TC_100069230_pt1 | contig 11347 bp, 11 predicted proteins | sample KannatnBrdUF14TC_FD_10806 | JGI IMG/M metagenome (IMG submission 10806)
CGGCACTCCGTGGCCGCCCCTCGTAACTGATCAATATCGGTGGTAACGATTTGGTCGCCAACGATGGGGCGGCCACGGAGTGCCGCCCCTACGAATTGGGATCGAACCTGCCCCAGTTCGTATACGCCACTCACGTAATTGTGCATTCCTGCCTCTGGACACGCTGATGTTTTGCAGTTTTCTCGAATAGTCACCTCCGGCATACTCATTGCTCCTGTCCCCTTCAGCGGCCCCTGACCCTCCCGCAGCCAAGAAGGAGCATTAACATGAGAACGACACATCCCCTCCATAACCCCTTCATCAACCGCTTCAACGATCCGGTCCACCGGCGTCACGACGAAATGCAGTCGCAGGAATACATGGTGTGGCTGCGCGATCGAGACCAGGTCACACTACAGACACAGCAACACTCTCAGATGAGCTTTGGGAAAGAGCCGGCGCATACAGTCCGGTTGTTTGCCGGAATCTTTGGCTTGTTGGTCTTAATTGTTTCGTTTGCACTATTGTTGAAGTAGTGTGAACCACATTACGACTAAGAAATAGCATCCACAGATTACGCAGATTATGCAGATTTATTCTGGACGGTCTAGTTCAGCACATCCTTCACCAGGGAAATCTGCGCAATCTGCGGATGATTTCTTTTAGGCACGGCCTACTGCCGATAGAACTCAGGTTCAGTTCCCCTGGTATCCATCCTCATATCCATTTTCAAATCCTTCGCGATAGTACCTGCGATACAGTTCGCGGTCCCCGAGTTTTGAACTGTAGTCGTCGGAAGCCTTCTCATATGAACTGAAGTCACTGGAGTTTCGGTGGCGACCTTTCTTGCGATCGTTGCGTCCTTCTTTGATCCCAGCGTTGTAGCCGGCATTCAAGGCAGTTTGACGCAGTTCGCGAGAGCCACCGTAGCTACCATAGCGGCCCCAGTCTCGTCCCCAGTGTTCTCGGCCCCGATCATTGTTGCGATAGTCTGGATCGCGGTCTCGATTTCTGGACGATGACGGATTCTCCGTGTCGTAACCGCTCTCAAAGGCCATTCGGAAATATCTTTGATACAGGTCCTTGTCGCCAAGTTTGGAACTGTAATCCTGATCGGCGTTCCGATATGACTTGAATTCATCGTAGCGTTTGAGTGTTCTCTTATCGCGATCCCTTCGACCTTCTTTGGAGCCTTCGTTGTAGCCGGCATTGAGCGCAGTCTGTCGCAGTTCGAATGATCCGCCGAGGCTTGGATATCCATCCCAATTACGACCGCGTCTCTGAGCTGCTTCCGTTTTGGTGAGCACGGGTCCGTTCAGCACGACAAGACTCGCCACCATTGATAGCAGCACCAACAGCACCAAGTGGCCCAACTTATGTCCACCTTGTTCACATCGATTTGTAGCTCTCATGCTTCCTCCACAAAATTTTTGGGTACCTTAACGTCGAAACGAACCTAACATCAAGGTGTGTTGAAATCTTCGCATTGAAGTCAACGCTGATACGATCACGCTGATGTGCAGACGTCCACTTTCAGTTGCTTGGGAATCCACACGCAGTCGGGAAGGGGGCAGAGCGAAGCGTCGCCCCCGCCGATTCCCCGCACTCACTTCAATGGTCCTCATCCCTTCTCCGCCAACTGTGCCATCCCAACTTGCTGACTGCTTGTTTGGTGACGTTCTATCACTCCAAAATTATGTAATCGAATGATAAGTTCGATCGCAATCCCCGTTGGTTAAATCCATTATGTGAAAGTTCCTCTCCGCCTAATTCAAATTCCACAACTCCGATGTTTTGGTTTCCGATACGAGTCGGCCTCGCCGAGTGACGAATTGGCTCGAACCGATTGCCAGCTGTGAAGGCACGGTCATTGCACTTTTTGCCTGTTGTTGAGGATGGACGAGTCCATCTTTTTGGAGTGACACCAGCCTTAGAGAGAAATCACTGAAGCCATTAGTGCAGAAGAAGGCGCACGTCATCTTCCCACCTATTCGGAAGGAGAAAATTAGAAATGAAGATATTGAGAATCGCAAACCTCCTGATCCTCTGTCTTTGCCTCGCGGGCATCGCTTATGGTCAGGAGACAACGGGTGTCATTGAAGGCACTGTGGTCGATGCCCAGGGAGCTAGAATTGCCGGCGCGAGCGTGTTGGTGGAAGGCAATGCCTTCAGCCGTACCGTGAGCACTGACGAAAACGGCTACTACAAGATCTTACAAGTACCAGCGGGTAAGTATTCGATCACCACCAGCGCCCCCAATTTCGCCACGGAGCGAAGCGAAGATATTCGTGTAACGCTTGGCAGGGCGACTAGCGCTGACATCAAACTAAATCCGGGTGATGTTTCGGCAAACGTCGTAATTACAACTGCTGATGTTGCCGCCATCGACACCTCGTCAAATAGAATTCAAACCAACATCACTACCGATGTTATTAATGCCACTCCAAAGGGAACCAGGATGGATAGTGTGTTGCAAGTTTCAGGTGCAACCAGGCAAGAACCGTTGAGCCGCGGTTATCAGGTAGACGGCTCAAGTGGTGCGGAAAACACGTTCGTTATCGACGGCTCTGAAGTTACAAACTTCCGGACTGGCCAGCTGCGCGACAACAACAACCTACCTTTCCAATTTGTACAGGAAGTCCAGGTGAAGTCGAGCGGGTTTGATGCCGAGTTTGGCGGAGCAACCGGCGGCGTTATCAATGTCGTGACCAAGAGCGGCGGAAACGACTTTCATGGAGAGTTTGGGATGCAATTTGAGGCGAGCAGTCTCAGCGCACGACAAACCCTCACAGGGAAAATTAACAACAGCGATCCTCAATACCAGGCAAATCCGCTGATTCAAGGAACGAGTGCAGCTGTTTTGAGTTACATCAATCCCCCTGGAGACAGTTTCCTTAACACTTACCCCAGCGGCACGATCAGTGGACCAATTCTAAAAAACAGACTTTGGTTCTTGGTTAGCGCGTCACCTCAGTTTTATAGCTCCAGTCGCGCGTTCCTTTTTCCGAGCGGACAAACGGTGGACTACAGGCGAGACTTGCGGAACGATTATGAATTCGCACGTCTCGATTCATCCATCACAGATAATTTGCGCTTGTCGGGCACTTTTACTTATAGCCCGCAGCGCGAACATGGTCAGATTCCTTCGTACACCACATCCGCGCCTCCTTCAAATGATTTCAGTCAATTGGGTGGACGGGTCGCCGCAAACAATGTGACGGGAAGTGGAGTCTGGACTCCAACCCCGAAACTCGTCATTAGTGGTCGCTTTGGTCGTAACTATCTAAACGAAAAAGATAGTTCTTATGGTGTTCCTGTTGGCCCACGCATTCGTTGTTTGAACGGCGGTAGTCCAGCCGGCGTGCCAGCGACCAATCCTTGTGCTTCCGGTTTCAACAGCACGTCTGACATTACCAAGACGAGCAAAGACATTTCGATTCGCAAGACGTTTGACGCTGACGCTGCCTATCTTGTTGATAGTCTCCTGGGTCGTCATAGCTTCAAGTTTGGTTATCAGCTCAACAAACTTTCGAACGATGTGGATCAGGGATACTTTGGCATCGGCGAAGTCCGCTTGTTCTGGGGACAGTCAGATCGCGGAATCGGCCCTGGCACTTGCCCGACCGGTCCATGTCAATCATTCGGTTATGGTTACCTGCAGGACTTTGGAACAGTCGGTCTTGCCAGCAGCACGAACACTGCGCTCTACGTGCAGGACAGCTGGCAGCCAACATCAAGGCTGACACTGAACCTTGGTCTTCGTATGGAGAATGAAGACGTTCCGTCGTTCTCAGAGAATGCGCAAGCGATCAAATTCGGGTGGGGTTCGAAACTCGCGCCACGTTTGGGTTTCGCTTACGACGTTTTTGGTGACGGCAGAATGAAGGTGTTTGCCAGCTACGGTCAATTCTATGATCGTTTCAAGTATCAACTTCCTCGCGGGTCGTTCGGTGGCGACAAACTCTTGCGCTACTTCTTCCCGCTCGCGGATCCAAATTGGACGACCTACAACAGATCATACTCGCTCGCACACACACTTGTTGGTCCACTTGATTTCCGAGTGCCGTCCAACGACCCGGCAGACAATCGAGTTGATCCAGATCTGAAACCGGCTCGGCAGACAGAATTTACTGTCGGAAGCGAATATGGGTTGACTAATAACATGGTGTTCAGTGGACGCTACACTCGCAAGCATCTCGACCGCACGATCGAGGATGTAGGGTTCATCGATGCATTAGGCAATGAGAATTTCTTCATCGCCAATCCGGGAATGGGGCTGGTCTCTCAACCTTTTGCCCCGGGACTTCCGGCATCTCCATTGGCGGAGCGCCTCTACAATGCGATGGAACTTCGTCTGGATAAGCGGTTCACCAATAACTATTTCTTCAACGTGAGCTACACCTATAGTCGTTTGACCGGAAACTATTCCGGCCTTTCGAGTTCGGACGAGCCGGATGCACTCGGCGTCGGACGCTCGAGTCCAAACGTCAACAGGTTTTTCGACTTACCGTTCCTCGGTTTCAATACGAACGGACAACCAGATAATGGCCTGCTGGCAACTGATCGTCCGCACGTGGTGAAGGTGTTCGGTTCTTACAGTCTCGATTGGAAGAACGTTTTCGGACATCGATTCGATGGCTCGGGATCGAATAGTACTGAGTTTGGCGCGTCGTTCATCGGCATGAGTGGAACGCCGTTGTCGACTCGAATACAACTCTATGGGGCTTACACCTTCCTGAACACGCGTGGCGACCTGGGTCGCACACCCGCGTTCACACAAACCGATTTTCAGCTGACCCATACTTTGAAGTTGGCTGGTGATGGACGTTACGCGTTGAAGTTTGACTTAAATCTTCTTAACGCTCTTAACGAGAACAACGTCTTGAGTGTTTGGACACAAGCTTCACCAGACTCTCTGACGGCCGGAAACTTTGGGATTAGTAATGCCAATGGACTTGGTGAGTTGAATACCTTCCGCGCAGTTTTCAACGGAGGACTCACAAACCAAATCCTTGCCGGGCTCGCTAACGGCAGTATTGCTCGAGATGCGCGGTTCAATCAGCCGCTCACTCGCCAGATACCGCGTCAAGTGCGCTTTGGATTCCGGTTTGTGTTTTAAGTGGGTAGTTTGACGTTAGGTCTCAAGGCCCATTCGAACGCTGTTCGGATGGGCCTTTGAGTTTGGAAGATTGGAGATCTAAGCGCGTCACCAAACAGGCGGTCGGGAAGGGGGCAGAGCGGCGAGTACCTGAAAGCTCCCTACTCGAACCGAGCGTCGCCCCCGCAGGGTTTTTTGGCGCATGTGGGAAGGACAAAAGGAGTGCCCCGCTGACTCTTTACCATTACTTCAATTGTCTCCATCTCGCTTCCACCAACTGTGCCATCCCAACTCCTTCATCGCCTTTGACAACTTCTCGGCATCATCCGGCCACCACCAATCATGATCAACTTTCAGTGGCTCATCTCCCTGGCAATAGAAAGAGCGAAAGCTCGACCAGTAATAATCGCGAGCTGACTTCACCAGCCTGGCCTTCACCGGATTAGCATGAATATAGTTGATCTTCTGATTAATCATTCTGCCACTCCAAAGCGGCATCGCTTTAAAGCTCTCCTGCCAAACCTGATGGCCATCTTCATTGATCGGAAAATGAAAGCGCTGAGATGCTTGCACAATGGCTTTTGCGCCTTTGCTCTTGAGATCTCGACAGAATTCTCTGATCCGACCGTCACGAGGGTTAGCAATTAAGTGAAAGTGATCTGGCATCAAGACATACACAATGAGCTTTGCGGGCCAATTGCGCATGAGTGACTTCAGCTGTTCAAGAAATGCTTTGCAACACTCGGGTTCAGTGAAGACCGGAATTCGGTTGATGCAGTTGCCGGTAACAAAATGCAGTGCACCTGGAAGATTCAGGTTTGACCATTTGCGAGCCATGTGAGGAGCTCCTGTGTTGAGATTTTATTGGAAATGTTATTTCAGGCAATAGAGAACTTCAACTCGGCGGGGGCGACGCTTGGTTCGTGTAGGGTAACTTACATGGACTCGCCGCTTTGCCCCCTTCCCGACTGCGTGATGCTGGAAAGCTTCGTGTATTTCGCAGCCTTTGCCCTTCCTACTGCACAATCCTAGTGAAGTTGTTTTATGGCTTGTTCTGAGAACTTTGTTCCCGAAGGCGCTTGATGAGTTTCTTTATCAATTCAACATCCCTTGAATTGGGTTGGACTTTCAGAAATAGTTCCAGTTCATCTGCCGCCTCTTTGTATCTCTTGAGTTGGTTGAAGAGCAGTGCCAACTGCCAGTGAGCATCGGGCAGCTTTGATTCAGATAATGAATCGGCACGCCTGAGATATGTTTCTGCTTCATCCAGCCGGCTAGTTTGACGCAACGCAATTCCCAGCCAGAGGTTTGCATTGATCGACTTTTCGTTAAGTGATACAGCGCGTCTGAAGGATTCTATTGCGGGTTGAAGTTGCTTGAGATTGTATTGCGCGACGCCCAGTGCAAAACAACTTGGGTAAGCCCTCGAATTGACCTCCAATGCTTTAGTAAGCACCGGAATCGCAGGTTCATAGTTGTGCTCTTTCACCTGTTCGGTTCCCAACATTTCAAGCGCATCAAAGTACTGCGGATAAATTTCAACGGCGCTTTTGAGAGCAGTCAGACCTTCTTCTCGCTTGTTTGGTTTATCAATCAGCTCGGCAGCCTTCAGGTAAAGCTTTCTGGCTGCTTCGGGCACTTCCTGGACAAAAACAACGCCTGGTTTCCCCGACGTAGAAGTGGCCCGATTAGTAGTTAGAGTAAATTCGATTTCTTCAAAGGCAGCACCGAAGCCGTGCGGCCGTGTGAGTTCAACTCGTTTCGTTTGACTCACATAATCTGTGCCGGAAGTCTGCACTCTGACTTGAAAGGTTCCATCGGAGAGTTTGCGAAAGACAAATAATCCGGAACCATCGGTCCTTACGGTTTGAATTACAGAATCAACTTCATTGAGCAGCTCCACCCTGAGATTCGGTAATGGAGTGCGCTGACTGTTAGAAACGTGACCACTGATTGAGTTGGAGTTTTGCTGAGCGGGAAGCGCTTGGAGCGCCGGCGTCGACGCCGGCACGCTTGACCATAAGCCTAGCAACAGCGGCAGTGAAGCCAGACTGTTTAACCAACCAATGATTGCGCGCACTACAACCTCGTTTTGACGGGACAGGATCTGCTTCAGTGTAGTCAGGAAATAGGATGTTGTCAGGGAAAAGAGAAATCAGATCAGGTGTAAGCCGTCCTGCTTTGTGACGAATCGGCTTTACAGCGTGACGAACAGGATTGCGCTCTTTGGAGTGCGGAGCCCTCGGCGCCGGCACCGCTTTTGATAAAGGAAGACTACGACTGAACAAGCTGGCGACCGGCAGCGGCGATATCAACGGCATCAACCAATTCGAATCCATATTCCGCAGCCAGTTGCTTTGCCGTCGCTGAGGCGACTGAAGGTTGCAGCCACATCACTTTCGCGCCGAGGGGAACCATCTGACTAGAGACAATCCCATCATGTTCCTGCTCCGGGCGGTAGACGTTGACAATATCGATCTGCGAAGGTCTGTCATTGAGTCGCCGAAACACCAAATAACCTTTCTCGCCTGGTTGCGGCGGAACGATGTCATTCGAATCCACTCCTTCCGGTGGTACTGGAAGCAGTTCAGCAACTGAGTAGCGTCCCGGTGAAAGACAGAAAACCGCGAATCCAGCCTCGAGCAGAGTTCGAGGAACTGCAGGGCTGGCCCAGTCGACCAGCAAGATACTCTTTGCAGATCTCAGTATTTGATTTGGGTCTGACATTGTTTCCTCAGTTTCAATTTCACGAGCGTTTGCGAGAAGCCATGAAAAGACGAATTTTAGTGAATGCTGCACTGAGTATTTCTTCATTCGCAAGATAGACCAGACGAAAGTATCCCGCTCGAGGATCACAACCAAATCCAGAACCGTGGACGACGAGCACGCCAGTCTCTTCCAACATGTCCAGTACAAATTGTTCGTCGGTGCGACCGCCAAGGTCGTCCACCTTTATCATCAAATAGAAGGCGGCTTCCGGAGTGGTGCTCGAGAATCCGTCAATCTCGCTGATTCGCGAGACTGCGAAATCACGACGCACCTTGAGATCCCGAACAAAGTCCTTCATGAAACTTCGGTCACCTTCGAGTGCTGGCTTAATCGCGTACTGCGGCGGAGTCGGTGAACAGAGCCGACCACTTGCCAGCCGCGTTATCGCCGTGATCAATTCGCGCATCTTTTCCGCATGACTGAAACGCATCCAACCGACACGCCAGCCAGGAATTAAATGCGTCTTCGACAAACTCTCCAAGGTGATCACGGGTGCGGCTGCAGTCGCAGTCAATACCGAAGCTGAAGTTGGTGGCGTCACAAAACACAACTCTCGATACACTTCGTCAGAGATCACGACAAGTTCGTGCTTAGCAGCCAGCGAAAGAAGATTTGCCGTAGTCTGATCGGAAGTAATTGAGCCACTCGGGTTGTTAGGGTTGATGAGCACGATCGCACGCGTGCGTTCATTGATCAAAGCGGCTATCTGTTCGCTCGACGGTTGCCAGTTGTTGCGCTCATTCAGGTTGTAATACCGCGCGACTGCTCCGAGCTTAGCCATGATGGCCGGATAAATCGGATAGCCCGGCGCTGGTAGTAAGGCTTCATCGCCCTCGTTTAGCAGCGCTGTCATGACGAGATCTGCCGCTTCAGAAGCACCGCTTGTGACGATCACGTCGTTTGCTTCCGTTGGAGCGCCAAGTCGAGTCGCATAGGTAGCGATCGCGTTTTTAGCTTCGAGCAAGCCAGTCGAATGCGCATAACCGGTGAAGTTATCTTTAAGAGCTCGTTGAACAACCTCGACAATAAAGTCGGGTGGACGAAATCCAAAGATTTGTGGGTCACCGATGTTGAGATAAATAACGTGACGCCCGGTTCGCTCCATGGCCTCTGCGGCGGTGACGATGTTTCGGATCGCGTAATGGAATTGTGCGGTTCTGGTTGATGGAGTGATCACGCAATGAATCCTAAATCGTGAAGGAAGAATCGTAAATAGTGAGGGGGCGGAGGCGTCAAAGCTTGCCGTCGGGGAATGTTGTCAGGATGTTATTCGACGCAACCAGTGCCTATCGTGCCGAGCTGCATGTATGACCGCGAGAACGATGAATGCATCTGGTCGTGTGACGTAGAAGATGCGGTAAGGAAACCGTCTTACCAGAATGCGGTGAACTGCTGGTTGTGAGCGTAGCTTAAGATATGCGTCTGGGGCAGTTAAAGCGCGATTGATCCCAGAGCGAATTTCGGAGAGAAGTTGATTGCCGAGACCACGTTCACGCTCTTCATACCACACGACAGCGCTCGTGATATCGACCTCAGCCTCAGGTCGAATGATTAGTTTTTGCTTCATCAAATGGGCTAGCGAGTGAGACGCGCCCGAATGCGGTCTTCAATTTCCTTCCAGGAACTACCAGTTTCAGGGTCTTTGAGATAAGCGGCCAAACGCGAGTCGAGCAATGCTTTCTCTTCGGTCGTTAGCTCCTCGCTATTTTGGAACCAAGACTCCCCATCAATTTCAGTTAGCTTGAGGCGAATTTCGTCCCTTTCCTGTTTCGTGAGATTTGGTAGCTCTTCGAGGATCTCTGTCTTACTCATAAAGGGATATTAACATAGTGGAGGGCCGCTGGGAGCGCATCAGGCGTCCTCTCCTGCCGTCGTCGATATAGGATTTATTGAATCCATGCTTTCAAGGTGAGAAGCTAGGTAGGTCTCGTTCGACTCTGTTCGCAACAACAGCTGAACCACAACGTACCCATGGAAACGGATCTTCTAATTATCGGTGCAGGGCCTTTTGGGTTGGCGTTGGCAGCGCAGGCGGAGCACGACCGGATCGAGCATCTGATCGTAGGAAAGCCAATGGAATTTTGGCGACGCAATATGCCCAACGGTATGTTTCTTCGGTCCGCGTCGGACTGGCATCTCGATCCTCTGGACGTGCACACGATCGATGCGTTCCTGCGGTCGCAAGGTAAGACCGCCAGTGATGTCGAACCGCTTTCGCTCGAGTTTTATCTCTCCTACGCCGAGTGGTTCCAACAGCAAAAGAAGATTCAGCCGCTTCCTGTCTACATACAACGACTCGATCATACCAACAGCGATTTTGTCTTGACTGCAGACGGTGAAGGTTTCCACGCGCATCGCGTCGTCATAGCACCTGGTTTCAAACATTTCCCGCACATACCAGACGAGTTGCACGCAAAACTGCCGCAAGGTCGTTTCCAACACACTTGTGAGTTCATCGATTTCAGCGAAGCTCAGAACAAACGCTTCTTGATCATCGGCGGACGTCAGAGCGCGTTTGAGTGGGCGGCGTTACTTCTCGATGCGGGAGCAGCCTCAGTTCATCTTTCACATCGACATCCCAGTCCTGCCTTTGCTGAGGCCGATTGGTCATGGGTAACTCCATTGGTCGACGGTATGGTGAAGAACCCGAACTGGTTTCGACGATTGTCCCAGGCCGAAAGAGAGGGTGTCAGTCACAGGCAGTGGGCTGAAGGTCGACTAAAGATTGAGCCGTGGTTGGAACCTCGCCTCAATGATGCGCGAGTAACTGTTTGGCCCAACACCGAACTCGTCAGTTGTATTGAGGACGGAAATGGCGGTTTGACAGCGACATTGACGAATGGAGAGACGTTCGTTATCGACCTCGTTGTTCTGGCGACTGGATACAGGGTGGACATTGCGAGATTACCTTTGTTAGCAGCGGGAAATATTCTTGAGCGGCTTGAAACGAGGAATGGCTTTCCAGTTCTCGACGATCATCTTGAGACTTCTGTTCCCGGCTTGTTTATCACCAGCATGCCGGCCATGCAGGACTTTGGTCCGTTCTTTGGGTTCACAGTTTCTGTGCGCACGTCAGCAAAGTTGATCTGTGAGAGATTGCTCGGAGCCCGACTGTAAAGAAGGGCTCGGTGGTTGGACAAAAGACCTTCCGAGCTCTCCTTAACAGTCGGGCTACTGCCCCGTCATCCTTGGTATGTGTTCGACGATTACTTACGCTGCGTGGACAACAGGAGTCGTAACAGGCGCTTTACTTGTCACATCCGTCTTCACTCGTGTCGCTAAAGCAGAACGGATTTCTTTCCAGTGGATTGATATGTCGGCAAACATTACCGACAGTGCGAGACATGACCAGATCATTGCCTGCGCGATTTCCACACCGAGAGCTTCCCAACCAGTGATTCCCAGAACAAACCGACCGCCGATGAACACGAGCGCAATCGAGTAGCTGCGAGTGGCCCATTGACGGTGAAGGGCAATTTTGCGTCTGAAAGCGAAAAGAAA
>F14TC_100560796_pt1 | contig 11302 bp, 3 predicted proteins | sample KannatnBrdUF14TC_FD_10806 | JGI IMG/M metagenome (IMG submission 10806)
CGACAAGCTAAAGCATATCGCACATTCGCCCTCATGGGCCGAAGCGTTGCCGGTATTCATCGGAGGTAATGAACGCCTTTACCATCTCAGCGGCGATGTAATTGCCATTGAACAGATTCAATTTGTCCAACCAAAATGTGTAGCCATTGAAATTCCCATCCGGTGCGTCATTCGGATTTCGACGGAGATAACCAAAGTACTGCATCAAAACAAATGCTTTATTGAGCTCGGCGTTCCTCAGGTCACTATCTTCAGCAACTCCGCGAAGCACCTGTGATCGTTTCGTAAAATCAGATGGCGTTGCACCAAGGATTCCCACCAGGTTCGCAGCCTCGGTTGGAGACAACACATTGCCTGCGTTTTCGTTAAGTTTGTCGACAAACTCTTGTCCACTGATTGAGTCAGGAAACGCTGCGCGAAAGTCAGATCGTTGGACGAATGCAAGTAAGAACGCTTGCTTATTCGCTTCGAGTTGCGCCTGCCAGTTGCCTACGTTTACTTCGAAACCCTTGCCCATCTTTTGTGTGTCACGAACAAAGTCCGAAAAGACAATCGGAACCGGCGTTCCAGGAACATTCTTGAAGGCACTCTTGTAAACCCGATATACGAGATAGCCGGTCTCCTGAAACTCGATCGATACAAAAAACGCTGCGGAGACATTAATGCGCTTCTCTTCGATACACTGAACATTTGAACCACACAGGTCGATTTCGTGCTTCCAAAAGTTGAAGCCTGCTGTATCCGGTTCGCGGTTCAGAAAATCGAGGTAGTGCTGCCTCACAAAGAAGCTGGTGCTGTCAATTGGATTAGAGCCCTCAGTTGCGTCGTTATCGATGATGGAGAGTGTCGCCACGGCAGGTGAACCGAGCGCTACTCCTGTCGCGTTCAGCAACGAGATATTGAACGTTTCGCCTGCCGCACCTTCATCAAACGCGTCGTCGACAATTGGCACCGAGATCGGTTTCGAAGTTTCGCCAGGTCCAAATGTCAATGTGCCTGTTGTAGTCAAATAATCGCAGCGTGAGCTCGCCTGATTATTCACTACATTGCACGCGTTCATTGATCCGATATCGTTGGTTGCATAATCCACAGTGGCCGTGCCTGAAGTATCACCGGTGCGCACCACATTAATGACTATTGATCCAGAGCCTTCAGTTGCGCTGGCGTTCACCGTTGCGAAACTAACGGCCGGTCCAACAATTTGCCCTACCTGGCCCCTGCTCGCACTAAAGAGCGTATCGGATGCATAAACCGCCTCAATCCGGTGGAACCCAACCGACAGATTCGATTTTGTGAAACTGGCAGTTCCGCTACTATTCAAGGGAAGCTGTGAAAGTACCGCGTCGCCTTCAAGAAAGGTGACCATTCCAGTCGGTGTTCCGAGACCTCCAGTCGTTCCCGTCACGGTTGCAGTAAACGTCACATCTTGACCAGGCAGGGATTGAGGCACCGACGAAGTGACACTCACGTTCGTTCCACTTGGGTGGATCTTTTGAACCATGGTTACAGATGACGCGGTGTGAGAAACATCACCGTTGTACGTCGCCGTAATGAAGTGATTGCCAAAATTCGTCGCACTCGCCACGAGTGTTGAAGTCGTAATTACGGCGTGACCGCCGGCGTCGATGGGGACATTGCTGCTCAGTGTCGTCGTGACTGGAGATAAGCCGTTGTAGCTAAGATCTGTAAAAGTCACGGTGCCGATGGGATTTGGCAAGCTGCCCGTCACGGTTGCAGTGAAAGTTACTGGTTCGCCCACGACAGTTTGGCGGACGTCCGGCGACGACGACGTAAGCGTTACCGCGACTCCCGCCCTCGCGCCAACTGAAAAGAAGTTACCGCCATTGAGCGTATACAACGTTCCATCTGGTCCAATTACAGTGGGAACGTACGGCTGCGTAATGCCTGGTGAGAGTGCAACTGCTTGATCGAGCGAGTTAGTGGCGAGATTCCAACGGTAGATATGTCCGTCTTCGCTATCGAAGAAGACGCTGTTGGTTGCTGGATTTACTGCAGGGGCATTAATGCAAAACTCCTGAACTGCGAATGGGAAAGCGGACCCGGCATCATCGGGAGTTGGGCCGATGATGGTTAGGACTTCTCGCATCTCAACTAATCCAGTCGCAGTTGAATGCGGATCCAGCTGCGTGCTGTTTGGATCGAGGATCGCGACACGATTCACGCCACTACCATCCTGAAATGCGTAGTCGTTGTACTTGCAGAACAACAGGTAAGATGAACTTCCTTTGTAAGACGGAACCATATTCGAAGGAACGATGCCGGGTGTGTAATCCCAACCAAACGCTCCGGGTATTTTCGTAATCGACATGTCAGAACTGAAGTGAAGCAGGAATCCACGGGAACCATTACTGGAACTGCCGAAGACTCCAAAGTAAACATCGCCATCAGGAGCCACCATAGGAATAGAAGTCGCGTCTTCTGGGATGCGCGCGCCTGTTCCGTTGCGAGGATCCTTCAGGAACACGGTGTGCTTGGTGGTTAGAGTCGTTGAATTCAGTTCGACGAGGTAGGAGTAGAAGTTATTGGTCGATGCCTTAACAGGAAAGTAAACAGACGTTTCATCATTGCTGAGTGCAGGTCCTGCGTTATGGCTGTCACGATCTATCAGAGGGTCACCAGCAGCAGTGGCGACGAAAACAAACGATCCGTTCCCGCCCGAACTGATTCGAGCTAGTCCGCTCTGCATCGAATTCAATGGCGAAGGCGCCGTTCCCTGGACACGAAAACCAAAAAAGATATTGCCGCCAGCGTCAGCAGTGATAGGAGTGTTTACGAAAATTGTATTGTTGAAAGCAGTTGCATTGGCGTTGTAGGCAAATAGAGTCGTGTAGAACACTTCGCGAACGGGAGCTGTCGGAGAATTCGAATCGATGTTATCGATATGCCACATCGTGCCGCCTGCGCCTGCAAAATAGAGACGTGTCCCAACAATGCAGATGTTGTAGGGCAGAAGCCAGTTGTGAGTTGGCATGATGTAATCAGTTCCGACCATGTACTTGAGTGTGCCTGTAGCGCCGTCAAACGCATCGACGCGAAACCCATCGCCAGCGGTTTTCACGGGAACGAAGACAGTATTGTTAGCTGAAATGACAGGAGATCCGTAATGAGCGAGTGCGCCGTTGTTGTTGAGATCGATATCCGTCTGCCACTTCAGGACGTTCAATGGTTGAACTGCCGGCGTGAAAATTCCCGTGTGTTGAGCATTTCCGCCGAATGTTGTTTGAGCCAGTAGCTGTTCAGGTGTGAGTGTTAACCAGCAGAAGATAAAGAGCGCAAAGAAAAGTTGCCAACTGACGCGATTTAAAAGTTTCATTCCCGAATGCTCTGTTCCTTGGTCGCGAAAGAGTAACACGTAACTACATAGCAAAAAACAGCGCTCTCGCAAGAATGAGTAACGCTGAAAGCGTTATGGTCCGAAGCGTTGCCTGTATTCCAGCGAGGAGATAAACGCCTTTACCATTTCGGCATCGATGAAGCTGCCGCCAAACGAATTAAGTTTGGTGACCCAGAAGTTGTAACCACTGAAGTCGATGTCCGGCAAATCATTTGGATTGCGTCGCAGGTAACCAAAGTACTGCATTAACACAAACGCCCTGTTCAGCTCCGCACTCTTTAAGTCAGGATCATCCGCAACTGAACGCAACACAAGGGCGCGCTTTGTGATGTCGGCAGGCGTAGCTTCCAATAACGAAATCAGATTAGCTTTCTCCGGCGGCGACAAAACAAATCCTGCATTTGTATCGAGCTTGTCTACGAATTGCTGTGCACTCATCGAGTTTGGAAAGGCAGTCAGAAAGTCTGATCGCTGCACAAACAAGAGTGCATAGGCCTGCTTATTAGCTTCGAGTTGCGCCTGCCAGTTTCCGATTCCGACTTGCACATCCTTTCCGAGTTGCTGGGTCTCTTTAAGGAAATCTGCAAACGCGATTGGCACGGGCGCGCCCTGCAGGTTTCCGAAACTTGACTTGTGCACCCGATAAGCCAGATAACCTGTCTCCTGAAACTCGGTCGAGAGGAAGAACGCCGCGGAGACGTTAATGCGCTTCACTTCAATGCATTGAGGATTTGAACCACAAACATTGATGTCGTTTGTCCAGAATCCAAAACCAGGCGGGTCAGGTTCACGATTCAGAAAATCGATGTAGTGTTGGCGAACAAAGAAATCGGACTTGTCGATCGGGTTGGTGCCGGGCGTGTTGTCGTTGTCATTAATTGTTATCTGCGAAGTGAAGGGCGGACCAGGTGTCGCCCCCACAGAGTTCGTTAAGGTCAAGTTGAAGTTTTCTGGACCTTCAACAAATGCATCATCGGTAATCGGGATCGAAATGGTCCTGGACGTTTCCCCCGGCGCAAAAGAAAGAGTGCCTAACGTCGTGAGATAGTCACAGCGTGACGAAGCGGCACCAGTCATACTTCCACACAGATTCGAACCAGATGTGTCGCTCGTCGCATAGTCAACAGTTGCCGCACCTGATGTGTTGCCCACCCTCGTGAGTGTTATCGTGACACTGCCCTCACCTTCGTTGACTACATACTTGGTTGCACTTGTCTGAATACTGCTCGCAGTAGGTAAGCCGGAAAGCTGTCCGCGAATCTCACCGTTGATGAAGTTGTTCGTGTGCACGTTGACGTACCAGAGACCATTCTTTAAGTCAGTCGCCTGGCCCGGTGAAAGCGCAATTGTGAAGTCGTTGACCTGGCTATTCGGTAGTGGGAACAGGATCGCTCCCGGCACGCCCACGGCGGCAGGCCCATGAATGTGGGCACCAGTTTGGGCGCTCGAGAGTCCTGAGAAGTTCAAAGAGACCCGCGCTGTCGTTTCGTCAGGACTTAGCAAGAGTGTGGCTGTACCGGTCGCAGTCGAATTTGTCGCGGGAGTTTCCTGTGCGCCGTTAAGTGTGGCCGTGAACAATAAGCTCGACTTAGATTTGATTTCATAAACTGCACCATTCGAGAGCGAAACCAGAAACACATTTCCATTTGGGCCAGTTTCGATGTCGGTTGCGACACCAAAGTCGCGGCCAATCACTAAACTCTCACTCTCAGTCTGGTCAAACTTATCGACGTTGTCAGCGACACGATCCTCAAGCCGTGGATCGCTAAACGCGAAGTGCTGTCGGTTAGCCGTGAATCGAAAACGAAATAGAAAACCATTCAAAAGCGTCGTCCGCGAGGCGCCCACAAGCAGATCTCCTTCATATTGGGGACCCAATCCGCGGCCCTTTATGAATCCGATCCCCGCAGGTGCAACTGCATACTTCCAGCTGAACTCCGGATCGACGTATTGCGCACCAGGCAACATGAACATTCGCGCCAACGCTTGTTGCGGAGTGTCAGCGATATTACTGGGTGGCCAACGGAGCTGTTGTAGGTTACCCGGACCGTAAGAGCTTTCGATTGATTTGAACTGATCGACTCGTGACACTGGACCCATTACCTGAATCCAACCGCCATTGAAACCGGGAACGACTCGATTCATTTCATCAAACGCATCGTCGCCATTTTCTTGTGTCCACAAGGCTCCGCTCAACGGATCGATAGCCATACCGAATCCATTCCGAACACCATAAGCAAAGATCTTCCTCATGTTTGTAGCCGCCTCACTGGGCAAAGCAGTGACCACGTTCGAGAAAGGGTTGTCAGATGGCGTCGAGCCATCATCATTCAAACGCAGTATTACGCCGGTCAAATGTGCGTTGTCAGGCTCGGGCCCACCAAACTGATCATCAGGCACAGGGCCGCCACTCGTAATGTTTTGCAGCAACCCTCGACGACCGTTGTCGCCCATCAGAATGTAGAGCTTGCTGTCTGGGCCGAAGCGCAAAACACCACCGTTGTGATTTGCACGCGAAGGTTGACCCCCATCCTGCTGTAGTGCTCGGAGCTTAATGAGATTGCGATCAAAAGTGAGCGTGTTGCCATTCCATGTATACCTGTCGACTCGATTCCCGAGCAGAGGAACATCGTCAGGATTGGCGCTATCAACACCCGACGTGCTCTCCGTCCAATAAAGGTAGACAAAGCCGTTCTGCGCAAACTTAGGATGTAGCGCGATCCCTAAGAGGCCACGTTCGGAGGCACTGTTCACCGCCAGGTCCAGCACTGTGCTTTGCAATAGACCATTAACTATGCGCTGCACTTTGCCCGTGGTCTTCTCGAGTACGAAGAAATCGTTCGCACCAATGAAGGCCATGCTTGTCGGTTGATTCAATCCGGTGAATACGGTGCTCACTGTGAGGTTCGGATCCAACATTATGGGTGACACTGCAGCCGGCTGAATTGGCGTGGTTGCAGTTGCGGAGTTGTTGCTGGAATCGAAATCAGTCTCCGTGGCAACGACGCTTGCGGTATTAACAATCTGACCCTGTGACGACGGCGTAACAACGATAGTGACGATTGCACTGGAGCCAGCTGCAAGACTTCCGAGTGAACAATTAACCGGACCGTTCCCGACGCAATTGCCTTGCGTCGAGGTTGCTGAACCGAAGGTAACACCTGCCGGAAGATTGTCCGTCATCGTTACGTCCGTTGCGTTTGCTGGGCCAGAGTTGGATACGACTATCCGATAAGACAACCCAACTCCAACTTGTCCCGGATTCGGGGAAGCAGTCTTCGTCACTGCCAAATCAATACTGGTCGGGCTAACGACCTGAAGTGTCGCCTGTGTCGAATGCATCGTTGCTCCCGACTGAGCGCTGATCATGAACTGCTGACTACCAAGCGGCGTATTCGCGTCTGTAGTCACAGTCAATACGGACATCTTTGCGGTGGCGTCAGTAATTACGACGGGCCCTGGATTGAACATTGACGACGCGCCTGCCGGTAACCCAGTTGTGCCAAGCGTCACCGAACCAGTGAAACCGGCCAGAGGTGTCACCGTTACGGTGTATTGCGCAGAACCTGTGGGAACGATGGTGCGCGACGATGGCGCGACACTGACGACGAAGTCCGGAGTTGTTGAAGCCGGCGCAGTAGCGACGAACGTTTTATAGATGTAATCACCCGAAGTATTTCCATCGTTGTTTGCCTGATTGCCTGCTGCATAAAACGTGACTGGTCCTATGTCTGTCGAAGGCGCAGTCCAATTAAAAGTCCAGCTGGCGCCATTTTGTTGGCCGACAAACGTGCCCGCAGAAGTGTGCTCGACGTACTGACGGGCCCCACCCGGACCTGCGTTGTTCAATACTTGCGTGAATCCATCTAGAGTTTGGAGGTCACCTGCCTTCTCGTCTGAAGTATCGAGCACGGTCAACTCGAAACCCCAGCGAACTCTAGTTTGATCGACATTCGAATGAGTGACAGTGATGGGGTAGGTTTGACCGGGGACGTACGTGCTGGGCGCGCTGATCGAAATGTGTCCGGTGCCTGCGTCAGTTGGAACGTGACACTCGGCACAAGCTTCAGGCTCCTCGTTTGGTGCGCCCGTATAGCCGGGCGGAGGACCCGCAGAAAATGCATGGACCGGTAGGGTGGTCTTTTGGTTTGACAGGAAAAAGCCGAGAGCTGCTGCCAACAGTGCTGGCAGGACCAACAGTCGGGTTCTCTCAAACTTCAGGCGCCGCACTTTGTGAGTCATTCGTAGAACCCCGGGGCATTTGAAAAATAGCCTAGCAAAAGCTCGCTAGGCTATTAATGGTCAAACGACGGTATCCATCCTCAACTAGGGAGCCATGAAACCTAAATTCGAGCTTGGGAACCGTCCGATGAGCGGAAACACTGCCGTCAAGTCAGCTGGCGACAAACCATACCATGTCGCCAGTGTGGCCGCGTATTGTTCAACTGATGTGGTTGGAATCCAACGACCTCGCGGAGACGTTCCACTGTCCGTGTCGTTTGGTCCACCGAGAGCGAGTGTCGGATAGGTGCCGTAGAGGGTTTGACCCAACACACTGCCACCAACTATGAGCTGGTGGTTGCCCCATCCATGATCGCTGCCGACTGCAGTACCGGTACCTGAAGGCTGAAGCGTTCTTCCGAAATCAGACATGGTGAAAGTGGTGACCTTGTCTTGAATACCAAGTTCAACAGTTGCCGCAAAGAACGCATTGATTGCAGCGCTCACCTGAGTAAGAAGTGAAATTTGGCCCGCGAGTTCTCCCGAGTGAGTATCGAAACCCCCAATCTGAGTGAAGAAGATTTGCCGCTTCATGTTGATACCAGCCATTGGATCCGTACAAGCCTTGATCAGAAGCGCAACCTGCTTGAGTTGACGACCGATCCCCGTATTAGGGAAGGCTGTCATCAGTGTTGGACTCACACTGCTGAGCGCCGCATCCGTCTGTAACGAACTTGATCGGGTGTCGCTCGAAGCCTTGATAAGCTTGAAGTTGTTATCGAGAGTGCGAAGTTCATTGAAAGAGGCCAGTCTGGAGGTGCTCTCTGCAGACGTGGCACCAGGCGCGTTATTTAGAATCAAGACATTCGCCAGCGGGGTATTTGAATCTGCCACGGCCAGCTGCCTGGTATCAACGCCGGTAAGGAAGAGATTGACGCCAGCAATAGAAACATTACTCGGAAAAGTTGCACCACCATTCAAGCCGGATGTCGTGTCAGCTAGTTTACCGCCCCAGCCAGTTTGGCTAATTGTGTTTGCGATTGCTGTCTGAAAGAGTCCTACTTGGTCCGAATGAGAAAACAGTTGCCGAGGCTTTTTGCCGCTACCGTTCTGATAGGTCGTTTTCGTTAGTGGCTCAACCAGCGGACCGCTGTTACACAGGACTGCCGCTCTGCCGGCATTGAACAGCGTCTGCATCTCAGGCATGTTCGGGTGAAAGCCAAAGGAACCGCCACTCACGGGAGCTACTGGTAGAAAGCTCGCTTGAGGAAGCGCCAGATCAACTCCCCTTGATGTTGCGTATGACGCATATTGGTTTAGATCGACGAACATGTTGTTGCCGTCGTTTCCACCATTTAGAAATACACAGACCAATGCTCGATAGTCTGACGCGGCCTGAGGAGTTAGAGCATGAACAGCTTTGAAAGTGTCGAGGCTTGATGCCATTGCCACGCCACCCAGCGCGCACGCGCTCGTTCGTAGAAAGTCTCTGCGTGATTGTGCCATTGTCGTTATCTCTGAATGTCGTATTGCGAAGAAGTTGCCACCAGGTAAACGGCCACACGCGCTCGCTTTTGATTGCGAGTCGCAATGGTGGCGTCGTTTATCGCGTTCATCGCCGTGATAATCGAAGTCCGCATCTGAGCCGACATCGTTCCATGTAAAAGGAGTGAATTGAGAGCGTCGGCGATATCGCCAGGATTTGCCGCTAGGGCCTCCAGGTTCGAAATGTCGATCGAGGTACCTCGAGGCCGATCCGGGCTGGCTGCCGTTGGAGTGACATTGGACGTCACACCCGAATAGACAAGCGTGTTGATGTCGTTAGCACGACGAAGCGTGGTTGAAGTTGAAAGAATGCCGAATGCTGGACCCAAAATCTTCGTGCCAGGCACTTCATATCCTGGTTGGTAATAACTGAAGACTGTAGGCGGTTGGAAGATTGGTTGATCTAAAGTTCCGGTAAAGTCCGTAGAAGATCTTCCCGCCAACACACCGTCGCTGGTGGAGGTCTTATCAAACGACTTTACGTTGAAGGCCCGCAGAAAACCGTTAATGTAGTGAGCGGGTTCGCGCAGTTTTCCATAGTTCGGATCGGTCTTAACGTCACCACGCGCTTCAGGGTCAAGCAGAATTGCCTGGATAACGGCCTTCATGTTTCCCCGGGCATTGGAGCAACCCGCAATTGGATAAAGACCATTACAGTCGTTATTGAATACTGAAGCGACACGTTGAACATAGGCACCACTTGGATTGCTGGTTACCAAATGTTGAATCAACTGCTTGCTGATGAATGGACCGACGTTGGCGTGATTGAAGATATTGTCGAGAGCGACAGTCATATCCGATTGTGCACAAGCGACGTTCGGAGCTCCACTTGAACTCGAGCAAGCAACTGTCGTCACCCCGTTTAGAAGGGTCTTCGATCCAAAGTCGTGGGTAGTTCCGCCGCGAGGAACCATTGGGTCACGCCAGTTGGCGGTACCCGCAGCAATGCTACCTGGAACGAAGTTCCAACCAGTAAACACTCGAGTAAACTCGTTGACTTGTGTTTGGGAATAGGAAGGAACTGGTATCCCTTGCGAATCAAGCTGCGGCGTACCATCGGGATTTAAGACGGACGTGCCGATTGAAAATAACTGAAGCACTTCCCGCGCCCAGTTCTCATTGGGATTCGTTCTCGTGCTGAGTCGCATGTCGAGATACTCGCCCATCGCCGGACTCAACGTAATTTCATTCAGCAACGTGCGGTAGTTGCCGAATGCGTTTCGATCCAAAGCTTGCAGATAAATGGTCATCCAACTTGGGCGATTGACCTCGCTTGCAGCTGAAACAACCATGATTTGGTGCAAGGCAAAGGCCAGGCGTTGGCGCAACTGATCTGGACCGTAAAGGGCATTACCGTAGAACGTGCGCTGTACTTGATACATCGAGAAGTTGTCACGATTACAAACTGTCTGGTCCGGAACAGGCAGGCTTGTCGGACACTGCGATCCATCTTCCGCAGGAAACACTAAATCAGGATAGTTCGAACCTTTTGCAATGTTAGTTGGAGCAGTATTGAACTGTTCGTCCAGGTAGGCCTTAAAGCCAACTGCTTTGACGTGCGCAACATCAGATGCTGTCGGTCCCCATGTCGCCTGTTCAAGAAAACGAACAGCATCAGCGTCACCAACCGGGCCATTAAATGAATCTGGCACAAGTGGTGGATCAGCTGGAGGCGGTGTGGCTGGAGCTGCCGTTGCGACTGCACCCGGATCGTCCGCTGGTCCCCCGCCTGTATGCCCTATTGCCACGCGGAGTCGATTGCTGCCCATGCCGTGTAGATTCAAACGCAGTAACACGTCCCCAACGTCACCGATGTCATCAGACAATCTAACAATGAACATTGTGACTCCAGGAAAGTCTGGAACCTGGCCCATAAATTCCACCCGAAACGGATAAAGCTTTCCGCTGGCATCTTGAGCATCCGCTGTAAACGCGTTGACGCCTTCTCCGGCCAGGAGTTGGAGATTCATAGCGAAGATGCAAATGCGTGTTCGATTATCAGGACTGAATTGAACTGTTGAGGTGACGGGGAAAGGTTCGGAGCGCATCGTCACGGACTCAAACGCGACTGCGCGGGTGTTGTCAGCCTGGCTAATGAGTGTCGGAGCCATTGTGTTCGCGGCCGATAGAGACTGGGCCGCACCAGTTACAACAAACAGGAGCGCCAACAAGAAGACACTA
>F14TC_100114145_pt1 | contig 11279 bp, 6 predicted proteins | sample KannatnBrdUF14TC_FD_10806 | JGI IMG/M metagenome (IMG submission 10806)
TCGGACGCCCGCCTTCGACCGGAATAATCAGATTGACTGGTTTGACGCTCCTAGGCGCGGGGGCGGAAGAAGATTTCGTCGTCGGCGCGGAGGGGGATGTCGGCGAAGGTTTTGTCGCTGACATAAGCAGGCTACCGCCATTGCGTTTGGAATTCCCCTCCGCTCTCGGCTTCCAGATAGGCTACCGCCGTTGCGGTTCCGCCCGCCCTTCCAGGCTTTTCCGATGGTGATGTTTAGTGAGCAACGACTACCGAGAGAACGAATGCGCAAGGCGCAAGTAACATCGCTTCCCGGTCTGCTTCTTTAGCTGATAAAACTCTGAATGCGGTTACGCTAAATCTTCGTTTCTTAGTGATTCGTACTTCCGTCTCAATGTTTTCCGCTTTGATTTAGCGCGCTATGTCATTTGACTTATGCGTCTCAGGCCAATGCCTTGACGTGCTTCCTCTCGACTTCCACGTGAGCTTGATAACATACACAGTCCAGCAGTATTCTGATTCGGTCAGCGGAGCTTGCCTCCCGCTTAAAAACTCCTGTGAGCCCCTTGAGCGGACCCGTTTGAATCAATACCTTAGCGCCGGGTTCGAGGTCAGCGCCAATTTTTACAAAACCTGTCGCGTCAATTTGGGCGGCAATGATTTCAATCACATTGTCGTCAACCGGCGCAGGGTCACTACCTATACACACAACGCTATGTACACCTCTGGTGAAACGGACCTTATGAAGCGAATTGTTCAGCGCGAACCGAGCGAAGAGGTACCCGGGAAACAGGGGCTTAACGAAATAAGACGGTTCGCTCGTGAACTCATTGAAGCGGCAATCCCTTATCTTGGGAAAAAATGTTTCCACATTCCAAGCCTTTAAATTCATTTCGGCGCGATTTTCCTGCTTCGGATGCGTGCGAATTGCGTACCAACAAGGAATATCAGTTATTATTGCGCAGCTCATTTAGGATACCTCCTAATAGTAGTGGCTTGCCGGATTCGGTCGTTTGGGCCATGCGGATTCCCTTCCTACGGCCTGGGACATGGCCCAAACGACACCCAACGGTTATGCGGCTTTTGCTCTGCTTACGCCTTGCAGCGGTTTACAGCCGGAATGAGTCATAGCCGGTCTGAACCCATGACGCTCAGCGAGCCGTCCAATCTCAGTGATATTCTCCATGTCCAGATCAATTCCAAGGCTGGCGTCTTCAAACCGGCGCTCCAGCGCCAGAATCATGGTCTCGGCCATGCAGGCATAGGCATGCCCGGGGTCTATATCAAGGTTAAAACTGAGTCTCGAATCGCGCGGCAAACTCACCACGCCGCCATCGATCACAAAGATATCGGGACGCGTCATCCTGACGTCTCGACTTATGTTCGGCGGGCGCGAGATATCGCACACCAGCGCTCCCTCTTTGATGTCTTCAGGTCGCGCCAAATCACCCACCACATTGGTCGCCATAACCACCACGTCCGCTTCCTGGAGCGCCTGAGGAACGTCGCAAGCGTCGTGAATAACACACAAGTATTGCTCCATTTCCGTGGCAAAGTTGATACAATCCAACGCGTCCCAGTCCTGACATTCAGGGGGCAGACGATCGTATATTGCGCCGGCAAGTGTCCCTTTAGGTAACTTTTTGCCTTGTGAGCGCAGTTCCCCGATTGAGCGCAATATGTCCGCGACTACCTGCATCAGGCGGCGCTTGCTTTCCGTCGGACGAGCTGGATTCCCGACTAATATCAGTTTCCCCACTTCCTGCGAGAGCAATATGGAGACGGCGCGACCTATGGAACCGGTCGCTCCCACAACCGTTGCGCAGCTAGTCGATAGATCGCGCCCGGTCATCTCGAGAGCCGCATCGATGGACTGCTTAGCTGCGACGACAGTATAGGAGTTGCCCGTGGTCAGCGCCGGCAATCCATCGTCTTTGAGGTAAAGACCACCGCGCGTTACCACCGATGTATACGCCCCCAGGCCGATTATTTTCGCCCCTCTTTCCTTCGCTAACTGCGCCGCCGCCTTTATTTCAGACATGGCGTCGTAGTACGGCATCTGCGCCAGCTCTCCCGCGGTGCGCGGGACAATGATGAACTCCCCGTGAGCGGCCTGCCCCGTCTTTGAGACGATGTGCGCGTTGCCGATCACGAATGGGTCAAAGTTCTCGGCGACACACTCGGCCAGCCGCGAAATCTGTTGATCGGAAAGTATGCCGAGGCTCGGGTCGATGTTCGCATAGTCGCGCGTCGTCAACGGGTGCAGAAGAAAGGCAAAACGATCGCCTCTATCAGGCTCCGGGAGCCTGTAGACAGCAGGTCGACTCAGCGGCTTCACATCGTCGACATTTATCCCTGTAAGATGAGAGGTGAAATACGCCGCATTGCGCGACTCCAGGGCGGCGAGAGTGTCTTCAAAGGCTTCGAGGAAAAGCTCGCACTCTTTCCATGTGGCGACAAGTGGAGGTTCGATGCGGAGCACCCCTCCATGATTCAACGTATAACCAAGGCGTACCCCGCTCACCGTCAGCATACGACTCACCACCAGCGAGGTTAGGGCTTCGGTTTCTCCGAGGCAGCCCAGCAGGCCCGAGCCCCAGTTGAAACGGTTGACGCCAAAAGTAACTCCCAGCATGTAGCCGCGCCCGCGAATTACGTCGAGGGCGTGCGGGTGTCTCCGCTTTAGATACTGCAGTTCCTGTTTCAAGCGAGCGCCGTTGTCCGCGACCTGCCGGATTAAGTGGCGGTCGTTCTCCTCCAGGAGATCGAGCGTAGCTAATCCGACCCTGCATGCGAGAGTATTTCCGGCGAAAGTCGAAGTGTGCTTGAGGGCGAAATCATCGTTGTAAACATCTTCCCCGTAAATGCAGGCTCCGATTGGAACCAGTCCGCCGCCGAGGGCTTTGGCGACAGTAATAACATCCGGAATAACGCCCTCGGTTTCGCACGCAAACATCGCCCCGGCGCGCCCTAGACCTGTTTGAATTTCATCGACGATCATCTTAGTTCCGTTTTTCCGACAGATTTCTCCGGCCCCCGCTAGGTACCCTGGGGGAGATTCGATGATCCCTCCTTCTCCTTGAATCGGTTCGACTATGAAGGCCGCATAGAATCGGCCGGAAAGGGCGCGATCGAGCGCGTCGAGATCGCCGAAAGAAACGTAATCAAACCCTTCGACCGGCGCCCCAAAACCTTCTTGGTACTTCCTCTTATCGGTCGCGGAAAGCGCCCCAAGGGTTTTTCCGTGGAAACCGTTCTTGGCGGCCAGAACACCGAGCCTGCCGGTACGTGATCGGCACAGCTTAATAGCGGCTTCGACGGATTCCGCCCCGCTGTTGGCGAAAGCCACGTATTTCATACCCGGGGGGGCCACATCGACCAACCGCTTCGCGAGTTCGCCGGCGGCTTCAAGATAGGAGGGTTGAACAAAGCTCGGCTCAAAACGGTTTCGCACTTGCTCGACGGCTTGCCAGATATATGGATTGTTGAACCCGAATGGAAGGGCGCCATATTGAGCCAGAAAGTCCAGATAGCGCCTTCCTGACTGATCGTAAAGGTAGCAACCTTCCCCTCGAACAAACACCTTGTCCATCTCAAGCTGCGACATCAAACGACCAAGGCGCGGGTTCACATGGTTGAAGAACGGGTGGTCTCGTCTTAAAGGCTTCTCTTGTTCGCCTATCATCTTTGTCGGTCCTTTCATTCTTTGTTGAGCACGAAGGGGGGATAACCTGATGAGGCGCCATTTGTCGGCCCTCTATTCCGATATTTTGAGAAATGGCCTCGCCGTGACCTGGCGGCTCTGGTTGAAGTTGTTCATGTAATAACAACGCTAACTGGGAAATGCTTGGGGCGCCCCTGAAGAGTTTGTCGATTGGAACCTGTAATCCGAGCGATTCTTCAATGCTGGCGACAAACTCGGTCGCGGTGAGGGAGTCCAATCCATAGCAGGCAATAGGTTGATCCACGTCTATTTTATTGGGGGGGATATTCAACTTGGAGGAACACTCAAGCGACAGCCAATCTCTCAACGATCCGACGGTTCGCAATGCGACTTCGGGCTGGACAGTTTGCCCGCTTGCCAACGGGCTGGCTGTGAATTGGCGTCGATAAACTGTATTCAGGCTTCCACCGAGAAAAGCGGAGCGGATTGCGCTCCGCTGAATCTTCCCGCTGGATGTCTTCGGCAAACTTCCGGGTCTGATTAATGCGATGGCGGAAACGTCGATTTCATGCTCTATCAAGATCGCCTGACGGATCCTTTCTGCCACTTCATTCATATCAACACTGTTCCGCCGCTCACGATTTATCTCGGCGACCAGGACCAATCGCTCGGCTTCTTCGCCGGTTACGGCGAAGGCCGCCGAACAACCGGGGCGCAGGGCCGTGTGGCTAGCCTCCGCCGTGAGTTCTATATCTTGCGGGTAATGGTTGCGTCCGCGAATGACGATCAGGTCCTTAATGCGCCCGGTCACATATAAGGCGCCTTGAAAGTTAACTCCGAGGTCTCCCGTGCGTAAATACGGACCTTCTTTGGTATCGGAGAGCCGCGCGCGGAAAATTTCATCAGTCAACTCGGGTCTTCCCCAGTATCCTTGGGCCACGGCGGCGCTCGACACCCATATCTCCCCCACCTGACCTTCGTCACACCTGATGAGCGTCTGCGGATTGACAGTGACCATTCGTTCTCCGAGACAGGGCTTTCCACTGCTTACAAGCGTTACACCGTCTTGAAGGCGATCAGACTCTACCGCTCTGTGTTTTTCCAACTCGACTTTGTCGAAAGTTGTGACGACCGGAGCTTTCGAAACGGCGCCTCCACTCACAAACAATGTCGCCTCGGCGAGTCCATAGCATGGATATAACGCCTCCGGACGGAACCCGTATGGCGAAAAGGCCTCGGCAAATTGTCTCAGGGTCTCAGCTCGAATGGGTTCCGAACCGTTGAACGCCGTCCTCCAGCAACTCAGATCCAGCCCCTCGAGCTGTTCCTGACGCGCTTTACGCGCGCAAAGGTCGTATGCGAAGTTCGGCCCCCCACTGAAAGTGGCCCTGTACTTAGATATGGCCTTCAGCCAACACGCCGGGTTTTGTAGGAAATCTGTGTGCGCCATGAGGTAACATGGAGCGCCGTTGTACACTCCCGCGAGAATGTTCCCGATCAGGCCCATGTCGTGATACATCGGTAACCAAGATACTATTACTGTGTCGTCGTCATGTTTCAGGCTTTCCCTCATCATCGCCTGGTTATGCATGAGATTACCATGGCTCACCATTACGCCTTTCGGAGTCGCAGTGGAACCAGATGTGTATTGCAGAAACGCCATGGTCTCCTCATCCACCTGGTTCTCATCCCAAACGTCCGCCAGCCCCAGGTCGATATCGTCTGTTATCACCCACTGTATAGATTTCAAGCTGGGCGTCTGATCGAACCAGCGTTGAAGCCTGGAATAGATGGCTGAGGTAGTTAGCGCAACTATGGGCCGTGCATCTTCAATGATGGCCAGCAAACGTCTCAGATTTTGGTTCATGCGCGGTGGGTAAGCGGGAACAGCTACCGCCTTCCCATAAAGACATGCGTATAAAGCGACAACGTAGTCCAGCCCCGCCGGATAGAGCAGCAACGCCCGTTCGTTCTGCGCCTTCACCTCCTGAAGATAGGCGGCGACGGCGCGGGCCCTGCGCCGCAATTGCGCAAAGGTCAGACTGTCCACCTCGGCGCCGTCAGATAGGAAAGAATAACTTAGCTGATCTGATTGTACGTTGGCCCGTGTGTTCAACACGTCAATAATTGATGAAACGCGACCCAAATCAATCCTACCTTCGCTCATTTTAGGCTCCTCAAAAAACGCGCCATGTAGGCGCCGAATTTATTCGTCACGTAACGATCACGTGACGAATAAATTCGTCACTACGTGGCGCGCATTCATAGTTTCAGGGTGTCGCTTATTGCGACATGAAAGCTCCTGCGGAAAATAGTCACGTAGTAACGGCCGTTACTACGTTGCGCGCTTTCTTTGTTTCAGGGCGTCGCAACGCCACATGAAAGCTCCTCCGAAAAAGCGCATGAAGTCCGGCCTTTAGTCCAGCAGACTAAAGGCCGGACTCCATGCGTCTTAGGATGTCTTGATTGGAACAGGCTCCTTAGCCCTTCAGTTTGTCCGCGGCTAACTCAAATACGATCCGAGCGACTTCTGACAGCGGACTGGGCTTGTGGAGGAACGCGCTCACGCCGAGGTCCCGGGCCGCCGACTCTGATTCGGCGGTGCCGTAGGCCGTTAGGACGATAATCCGCATTTCAGGGTAGCGTTCCCGCGCTATCTCTATGACATTGAATCCGTTCAGCTCATGAGTTCCACCCAAGGCCAGATCCGTAATCATGACTGCGTAACGGGACGCGCCAAGACGCGTTGTGGCGTCATCTACATTGTGTGCGCAATCAACCTGGTAGTTATACAGCTTGAAGTATTCGCACATCGCGAAGCAGAGCGTCACTTTATCGTCAACCATCAGTATTCTTCGTTCATCTTCCACGTTTTCCATTCAGCAAATCGCGCTCCACAAGACGTCTGCCCTCAGGCCTTCGCTAAACCTAGAAAATAGATGATTTTGATTTTTGGGGGTAGGAGATCGGAGGCGGGTCGTCTGAGATTTAGACAAAGAGTCTAGACTTTGGATGACGTTAACTGAAACTTCTTGATTTTCTGGTAAAGCGAACTCCGCGGGATGCCAAGTCGCTTTGCAGCCTGCTCGACCTGGCCATGCTCTTCCGCAAGCACCAGCTCGATGTGACGTCGTTCGAGTTCTTGCAGAGTAAGCTGCGAATCATAGACCGCGATTTCATTCTTCGCCGCATAGTCGAAGCGCAGGTCCGCGCCCCGCAGGACGCCACACTCGCTGAGCAGCGCTGTGCGTTCGAGCACATTGCGCAATTCACGGATATTGCCGGGCCACGCATATGCCCGGAGCGCGCACTCCGCATCCGGCGATAGTTCCAGGTCGTTACGACCGAGATCGGCGCCGCATTTTGCCAGCAGGCGCCGCGCGAGCGCCGGTATATCCTCGACTCTTTCCCGGAGTGACGGCACCACCAGTGGAATTGTGCTGATTCGATAGTAAAGGTCGCTGCGGAACTTATTTTCCCTCATTAATCGGCCGAGGTCCTGACAGGTGGCGGCGGTGAGACGAACATCGACTTGCCGGTCGCGAACATCTCCCAGCCGGCGGAATTTCTGCTCCTCCAAAACCTTGAGTAGTTTGGGTTGCACCTGCAGATCAACGTCGCCGATCTCGTCAAGGAACACTGCGCCGCGGTGGGCGACTTCGAAGAGGCCGAGTTTACTCGCCGTCGCCCCCGTGAATGCTCCCTTCTCGTGTCCGAACAACTCAGTTTCAAGAAACTCTCGTGACAGCCCCGCGCAGTTAAGATCAACGAAAACTTCTTCGCATCGGGGACTATTGTCATGTATCCACCGCGCAAGAACGCCTTTGCCGACGCCTGTGGGGCCGAGAAGCAGGATCGGGCTCTCCGTCAACAACACCCTTTTTGCTTGTTCCGCCAACTGCCTAATTGCTGCGCTGGAGCCGATAAATGGATCGACTGTTTGGCGGGCTTGTTGTGACTTCAAGGCGATTTGCTTCCGATGGTTGCGCTGGTTCTCAAGCGAACGTTCAAGGATGACAAGAAGTGTCGGGAGATCTACAGGCTTGGTAAGAAATTGGTCGGCGCCCTCTTTAATCGCCCGCACTGCGAGGTCGATTGACCCATGGCCAGTCAGAATGATCAGAGGGACGCCAGGATCTATCGCTTTCAGTCGAGGTAAGAGGTCGAGCGCAGTGCCGTCCGGCAATAAATAATCGATGACGGCCACGTCAGGGCGCATAGTCCGAAAAATATTTTCCGCCCCCTGACAACAGTTCGTGTCGTCAGCCTTATAGCCGCGCGCACCGAGAAATTCGCGTATCCCGAAACGGACGCCAGGTTCGTCATCTACTATCAGAACCTTACTTTTCGACATTTGCGCACATCCCCTCAATTTTTATAGGTCTCGCTCGACCGGTATCCTTAAGAAAATTTCCGCCCCGCCCTCCGGACGATTACAAGCCGCGATCCTTCCCCCATGTTCCTGCGCAACCCGCTGCGCGATTGAGAGCCCAAGGCCGGTGCCGCCGCGGCGCTTGGTGAAGAAAGGATCAAAGATCCTTGGGAGGTCTTCAATCTGAAAACCCGGGCCTGAGTCCTTGACGCGACATTCAATCCACAACCGGTTATCCAGGATTATCTCCGCCGCCTCGACATGTACGGTCGCGCCCGGGGAGGAATGCTGAATGGCGTTTCTGATCAAATTCGAAAAGATCTGCGGCAACCGTTTCTGATCCATCTTAACCGTCGTGAGAGTTTTAGGCACTCGGTTGACGATCTTAACTTGCTCTCGTTCAGCCAGTGGTTCACAGACAGTGATCCCGCTGACAACAGCGTCGTAGATCGAGCCCGCGCGGAGTTCTTGACTATAAGGTTTACCGTAATCAAAGAGGTCTCCCATTAGCCGGTTGAGATGACCCAATTCTTCTCTAAGCACGATGAAGAATTGTTGGTGCTCAGGCGGGCCGCCGAAACGCGCCTCGAAAGCGTCAATTACCGAGGAAATGCCGAAGAGCGGATTACGTACTTCATGAGCGACGCCGGCGACTAAAGTCCCCAGGGCAGCCATCAGTTCGCTGTGACGAAGCGAAGCCTCCAACTCTACTTGTCGCGTGATATCGCGGGCCACAATAATGATCCGGCCCGCATCGCCTTCCGGCCCTGAAAGCAGATTCGCCGTAACGTCCCAAGTCTTGCCTGTGTCATTATCGCTAATGACACAACACACAGCTGAACGATTTTCAAGTATTACGCCAACCATCTCGGCGGCTTTCTGCCAAGGCTGACCGGCGCCGAGTGTTCCTACATGGCGCCCGGCGCAGGCGCCCTCAGCGTTCCCGGTTATTTCGTCAGCGGCGCGATTTGATTGCATAATTTTGCCGGCAAAATCGAGGATCAAAACCGGGTACTGAATGGCGTCAAAGGTGCGCTGCCACTCAATAGCTGATTGCTGTACGGCAAGCTGCAAACGCGCTTGCCTCTCTTCGGCTTGTTTACGCTGAGTTATGTCGCTGATCACTCCGATCCATTTGTAGGAGACGCCGTTTTCATCCCTGAGCGTCCTGCGGCGGTCTATCCAATGGAGAAATTCTCCGTCTTTACGCCGGATACGGTACTGCTCCTGTAGCGATTCGCCGGTCGCCAGGTGGCGCTCAAACGCGGCTGTGACTCGATCGAGGTCGGAGTGGTGCAGTTCCCCTTCCCAAAACTCGACGGTTCTGAGGAATTCACCCGGCTCATAACCCAAACGTTCGGCGACATTGCCGAACCATTCCATACGTCTGTCTCTGATGTCCCATTCATAAATCAAATCGCTGGCGAGTTCGGCCGCAATGCGGAAGCGTTCTTCAGATTTCCGCAAAGCTTCTTTCGCCAGTACGCTCTCTGTAATGTCACGGTTAGTGCCCCAAGCGCCCAGAATGAAACCGCCTTCGACAATGCCGACCAAATTATTCAAGAAGTATTTAGTCTCACCCTCCTTATCCAATTCAACTGTTTCCGCATTGGTCAACCGATAGCCGGATCGGATGAAGTCACGTAAGAACGTAATATTCTCCGGTTTTGAGCGTACAACGATGTCGCCAAGGCGAACCCCGATCATCTCACCAGGACTTGAGAAGCCGTACATCCGCGCCATTGCGCCATTGCATTCAGCCAGATAACCATATTGATAGAAGCATTCTATCTGCTCGTCATCGGAGTAACCGATCGGGACGGGCTGCTCAAGCGCAAAGCGCCATATCGCTTCCGAACTGTTCACGACGAAAGCGCGGTAGCGCTCTTCGCTCTCGTGCAACGCTTTTTCCATGCGCTCGCGATCGGTTATGCGCTCTTGCAGTCTTTCGTTAGCTCGTAGAAGCCCTGTGGCCCGCTCCTCAGTTCGCGCTTCCAATTCCTCGCGTTCCCTTAGGAACGACTCTTCGACATGTTTGTGCTTGGTGGTGTCATGCGTGACTTTCACGAAGCCGCGCAGGTCCCCGGCTTCGTCCACGAGCGGCACGACCACACTGCTCCCCCAAAAACGCGCGCCGCCCTTACGAACTTGCCAGTGTCCGCCTTCCGCCCTCCCCTCGGTCTCGGCAGTCTTAAACTCCAGCTCGGGCGCGCCACTCAAAATGTCCTCGGGGGTAAAAAAGATGGAGGCCGGCTGCCCGATGATCTCTTCATCAGAGTATCCATATATCGACTCGGCGCCAGCATCCCAGCTTGACACACACCCGTCTCGATTAATTGTAAAGACTGCGTAGTCTCTCACAACGGCCTCTACTCAACCTGATCTCTGAAACAGTTCCGGCAGGCAACTTGAACCGGAAAAGACAATTTGGTCAAAAAGCTGGATCCTCATACGCTGATACTTATGATGATCCCTTACTCTAGATTGTAGTTTTGCAAAAGCAATTTGCCAAACTGTTCTGGGAGTTTGCGAATCTGCGGGCGGCGGGCGGACACGCCCGCATGTTATAGTGTGATACTCCTAACACCCTCTATCTCCTTCGACTTAAGGCAATACTGTGAAATATTTTCCGTTTAAGCGCCCTATCTTTTTTGCCTACCTTGTGGCGCCAATCTCAGCTTTGCTCTCAACTTTTTCTGTTTCGGCGGAAGCTTTGCCGGCATGGCGGTCGCCAAATTTGATGTAAAATTGATGTAATATGAGAAAACTTGGCGTTCTAGCGTTGCCCTTATGTGGATTGTTCGAGTCCTTTCGGGAGCGCGGTGAGCTTTCGGCGAGCTGGATACTGTTGGCGAACTCCAAATCCAGCAATTTCAGCGGCTTCCGATCGGAGCATCTAGGCAGGCCTACCAAATGAACTGCCCGCAGTATAGAGTCCGGCGGATAGATGTGCGATCTAAAATCCGACTCCGTTTCTGAGAGGCCTTCATGTCACTAAAACCTTTTTCTGATTATGTCGTTCCTGAGCGAACAGCAAGCGTCGCACGCGCGGCTTTCCCTGACGGTAGTCTGTGTATTCGCATCTTTGATGAACTGGGAACGATTTTCCAGGATCAAGATTTTGCCGATCTGTATTCACAAGAGGGGCAACCCGGGCAGCAGCCGTTTCGCCTGGCCCTGGTGACAGTTCTGCAGTTTATTGAAGGATTGTCGGATCGTGGCGCGGCAGACGCCGTTCGTGGGCGCATCGATTGGAAGTATTTGT
>F14TC_100341932_pt1 | contig 11274 bp, 4 predicted proteins | sample KannatnBrdUF14TC_FD_10806 | JGI IMG/M metagenome (IMG submission 10806)
AGAAGGCAAATACACATATACAACAGTTGACGGTGACCCTATGAAAACAAGGATATATAAGCTGGATAACGGACTCTCTGTATATTTGACCGTTTACAAAGACGAGCCGAGGATCCAGACATATATTCCGGTGAAGGCAGGAAGCAAAATGGACCCTGCCGATGCGACGGGACTTGCACATTACCTTGAACATATGCTGTTCAAAGGAACTGACCAGTATGGTACTAAAGATTTTGCAGGAGAAAAACCTTTAATTGATGAAATAATAGGCCTGTATGAAAAATACCGGACCATAAAAGATGATACCAAACGCAAAGCAATCTATCATTTAATAGATAGTGTTTCAGGAGTAGCTGCAAAATACGCAATTGCAAATGAGTATGACAAAATGATGGCAATTATCGGTGCCAACGGAACAAATGCTTATACCTGGGTAGAGCAGACTGTATATGTTAATGATATCCCTGCAAACCAGCTTGAAAAGTGGATTAAAATTGAAGCCGAAAGATTCCGCAATCCCGTAATGAGGCTTTTTCATACTGAGCTTGAAGCCGTTTATGAGGAAAAAAACATCGGGCTTGATGACGACAATGATAAGGCGTGGGATGCATTGTTTCTTGACCTTTATCCTACTCACCAGTACGGCACTCAAACAACAATAGGTACAATCGAACATCTTAAAAACCCTTCAATAAAAAAAGTAATTGATTACTATAATACCTACTACGTTCCCAACAATATGGCAATTGTCCTATCAGGTGATCTTGACCCGGGTACTACGATAGAGTTCATTGATAAATACTGGGGCGATAAACAGCCGAAAGATGTGCCTGTTTTTATTCCTGCGGTTGAAAAGCCAATTACAAAACCCATTATTACAGAGGTAAAAGGCCAGGACGCGGAATTTGTATACATTGGCTATAGGTTTCCCGGCGCAAATACTAAAGAAAACGATATCGTTACAATGATAGATATGATACTTGCAAACAGCGCAGCCGGTCTTCTTGACCTTAACCTTAACCAAAAGCAGAAAGTCCTCGGCTCAAGCTCATTTGTTATGAGCTTTAAAGATTATTCAACTCACATTTTATCGGGCCACCCAAGAGAAGGGCAGACACTGGAAGATTTAAAGAAATTATTGCTTGAACAGGTTGAGCTTGTTAAAAAAGGAGAGTTTCCTGACTGGCTTCCGGAAGCTATTATAAATGATATGAAGCTCTCAGAGATCAGGGGCCAGGAAAGCAACCAGTCAAGAGCCGATGAGCTTGTAAACACTTTTATAAAAGGAATCCCGCTTGAAGACAACGTAAACAGAATAAGCAGGCTTTCTAAGATTACAAAGCAGGAAATTGTGGACTTCGCACAAAATAATTACAAAGATAATTATGCCGTGGTTTATAAAAGAACAGGTGATGATAAAAATGTGCAGAAAGTACAAAAGCCCCAGATAACCCCGGTTGAGGTGAACAGGCAGGATAAGTCACCCTTCCTTAAGTCAATTGCTGAAATGCAGACCGAACAGATTAGCCCCGTTTTTGTAGATTATAAAAATGACCTGACTGAATCTAAAATAAAAAATGATATTCCGCTTCTTTACAAAAAGAATGAAGAAAATGATCTCTTCAGCTTAAACTATGTAATTGATATTGGTTCTGCCAATGACAGGAAGATCCCTCTTGCTGCATCATATTTTGAATATATCGGCACATCGGAATATTCTCCTTCGGAGCTGAAAGAAGAATTTTATAAGCTCGGATGTTCATACAGCATCAGCTCAGGTGAAGAACAGACAACAATAAGCCTGAGCGGACTTGATGAGAACTTTGATAAAGCAGTTGACCTGCTTGAAGATGTCATGGGCGATGTACAGCCTGATAAAAAGGCGCTTGAAAATCTTGTTGACGGAATATTGAAAGTAAGAGCAGACGATAAGCTTAACCAGGATAAGATCCTGTGGAGCGCAATGTTCAGTTACGGAAAATACGGCGCAAGGTCGCCCTTCACAAATATTATTTCAGAAGCAGAGCTTAAAGCTCTTTCTCCTGACGAGCTAGTTTCAATTATAAAAAGTCTGCCTTCATACAAACATAAGGTCCTCTATTACGGGCCGTTATCCAATGAACAGATTTCCGGGAAAATTAACTCTCTGCATAAAGTCTCTGCCGCCGGGTTAAATAACCCACCGGAGCCCGTCAAATTTGAGGAGCAGCAAACAAGTGAAAATACAGTTTATGTTGTAAATTACCCTGATATGGTACAGGCAGAAATATTAATGCTTTCCAAAAAGAACCTGTATGATAAAGATATGGTACCTTATTCAGCAATGTATAACGAATATTTCGGAGGAGGTATGGCGGGTATTGTATTCCAGGAGCTTAGGGAATCAAAAGCACTGGCTTACAGCACATTTTCATCTTTTTCAACTCCGCAAAGGATTGACCGCTCGCATTATAATATCGCGTACATAGGCACACAGGCTGATAAGCTACCCGAAGCAATTGCCGGGTTAACAGACCTCCTTGAGGATATGCCTGCATCCGAGCTGACTTATAGCTCTGCAAAAGATAATTTGATCCAAAAGCTTAGAACAGAAAGGGTAACCAAAGGCGGGGTGCTGACAAGTTATCTTGCAGCGCAGAAAATGGGGCTTGATCATGATATCAGGAAAGATATTTATGACAAGGTTCAAACGATGACAATGGAAGATATTCAGAAATTCCAAAATGATTATGTTAAAGGCTCCAAATATACCATTCTGGTTTTGGGCGATAAAAATAAGCTTGATATAAAAACACTTGAAAAGTACGGGACCGTAAAATATTTAACGCTGGAAGATGTGTTCGCGTATTAGGATGAAATAATAAAAACTGGAGGATTTTATCTGCTGAGCGGAATATTCAAGCTCCGCGCCATTGACCTTATAAATACACCGTCAGGGTTCAGCCTGTAATTTCTCTGGACTTCCTCAATAATTCTTTTCGGGTCGTCATATGTTGCCTTTTTCAAAGGCTCTTTATCAAAAATGTAGAAATACGGATTAGCATATTTATACTGATACAGGTCAATTATATCCTTGAACCTTGGATCATTTTTTACAAAAACAAATGAATTATCATCCCAGTAAACCAGCTTCCAGGTTTCTTTTTTTATCAGGTATGAAACAATCGAAGCCTGGATTTCACCCGTATTCATAGGAAGCCCGGGGAAAAACCATAAAACATAATCAAACCCGTAACTATCCATTTTTTGCTCAAACCCGGGCATTTTATAGTTCAATGCTTTATAGCTGTAATAAATTTCATCACTCAACCCCCTGCTGTCTATGAAATTCTTTTCTCCAGGGATTTCCCATATGAGATAACCGCCGCAGTCATAAGTATTGAATGGTTTGCTGCCAGTTGAAATATAATTCGCTTTGATAAAATTCACTGCACCTGCCGGATAATCATTTGTATTCACGCCGAAACCAGTGACTCTGTCAAAATTCATAAGTTCATACAGTTTGCTTCCAGGCAGCATTACAATACCGCCTGAAATCAAAACTATTATTACAATCTTTATTACAGGACTTGAAATCAGAGTTTCTGCAAAACTTTTTTTATCGGCATTTCGAATAATATATTCCACAGCGATGATAAGAAAAATTGCAGATACTACCATAAAATCTATTGAAAATCTGCTTGAACGGAATGAAAAAGCTGTAAAAACCACAATTAAAAGCCCCACAAACAGATCTTTCTTTTTAAAAGAATAATACAGAATTACCAGTGAACCAGCAATAAAAACATAATAAATATATAAATAAATTGTACCTTCGAAAATTTTATCGAATGGGGACCGCCACTCAAAAACATCTTCCATCATTTTCATCTGTAAGTGATTATATACATAGGCATAAGTATGGAGCCCCTGGGGATTCAAAAGAAGCATTAACAGTGATGAAAAAAAAACAGCGGCAAGGATCAACATTTGTTTCCTGGAAACCGGTTCATTGCTTTTATCAGAAAAGCTGCCCGGCTTTAAATAAATTATCAGCTCAGATATTGCAAATATCGAAAATATCACAGCCCCGGCAATTACTCCCATATGCATATTTGTCCATACCAAAAAAATTAAGGGGAGGAAAAAGATCTTTCTGCTGTTCCTTCCGGAATGCCTGTAATCAAGTAATAAGTAGAGAATCATACAAAAGAAAAGATATGATGATATCTGCGGTTTAACAAGCAGCCTTTCATATATTCCTGATAGCAAAATGATAAATACAATAATAGAAATATTGAGGCTTAATCCAAATTTACTTATGATCTTAAAAAGGAGATAAAACATCATAACAAAAAAAATTGTCCTTAAAACTGAAACGCCTGCATAGCCTCCGGTTTGATATGAAAAATATGCCAATACATCCCATCCCCACTCAAATGGAATCCACTCTTTTCCTGCTGTTGCAAAACCGAATACATCACTGGATGGAACGACTTTATTATCAACAATATATCTCCCCGTTTCAAGATGCCAGAAGATATCATCGTCTCCTGAAATTTTAAATGTCGTTATTAAGATTATAAATGCGCCGAATAAAACTAATATCAGGTAATTATAAACCTTGAAATTTTTTGTTTCAACACGCTTAACTTCGGATTTTTTAACTTTCTTAGGCACTTGTTATCATCAATGTATTAATTATAAATAGCAGAGACTTGCCATAGCAAGTCTCTAAATGTTTCTAAGATTAAAAAACTGAGTTCAATTATCTATTTTACAAGCATCATTTTTCTTATCTCTGAGAAGCCCCCGCTTGTGGTGTTGTCACCAACAACCAGCTTGTAAAAGTAAACTCCGCTTGGATAATTTTCTGCATTCCACTGAATTTCATAAGTTCCCGCTTTAAGATGTTCATTTACAAGTGTTGTAGCTTCCCTTCCAAGTATATCATACACAGTTAATTTCGCAAACCCCTCTTTTGGCATTTGGAATTTGACATTTGTCACTGGATTGAACGGGTTCGGGTAATTCTGCAACAAGCTGAATTCCTTTGGCACGCGGCTGTTTTCAGGCGTGAGGCCAACAACTACTGCTGTATCGCCAAATACCCCGTTGTGGCGCGGATTATACTGCCACATAGGTATATAAATTCTCGAAGGGTTGTAGTTCATTCCTGTATTCCATAGATATATTGTGCTCACTGAAGTCGCGCTTGAGCCTCCGGAAATATCCAGTATTCCGTTCCTGTTTACATCAAATAAAACAGGCGTGTAAAAAAATGTTGTTCCCGATGTACTGATTGGCCAGCCGCTTGTTTGGGTCCCGTCATGATTGTATGCTAAATACTTTCCAAATCCGCCAGTTGATGAGTTATCATCAAAGATCAGCTCTGTCATATTGTCATTATCAATATCACCCAGAATTATCTGAGTGTTCACTGCATTCAACGGCCCGATCGGAAAGCCTGAAAGCTGTGCGCCGTTTTTATCCCACGCATAAACAAAATCCGTAGGTGAGGGGCTCAGCACCTGGTCGCCAACGGCAATATCAAGGATATTATCGTTATTGATGTATCCCACTGCAGGCGGACCGTATATCCAATAACCAACGCCTTTAGGCCAGCCGCTCATAATTGTCCCGTTATTTCTCAACAGGTAAACATAACCTCCGCCTGATAAATAGTGCGTGCCGAAAACAATTTCCCTGATATTATCGCCGTCAACATCGGCAAGAACCGGCGACGAATAAGAATTCACATCGCCGTTAGGCATTGTGAACGGAAACCCGGCGAGGATATTTCCGTTTCTATCCCACGCATAGAGGCTTGAGTACGATTCTGCTACGATCTCAGCCAAACCGTCGCCGGTAATATCTCCCACTGCGCAGCTTGATGCAGGCACATGGTTGATCGATTTAGGCCAGCCCGGGTAAACCGTACCGTTCCCCCTGTAAACATAAACTTCACCCGCGCTTGAGAGTCTTTTATTTGTAATTATTTCCATGCTGCCGTTGTTATCAACATCTGCCAGCACAATTGTTCTCGTAGTATATCCAACTGTTAAAGGAAAACCGGTAACATTGCTGCCGTCTCTTTCAAAAGCATAAATAATTCCGTTAGATGAACCCGAAGCGGTGCCTACCACAATTTCTCCAATCCCGTCTCCGTCAATATCACCGAAGGAGGGAGCACCCTGCGCCTGGTATGACATTGTTTTTGGCCAGCCGCTTACATTTGAGCCGTCCAGATTCCACGCGTTTACTGTTGAGCCTGAGTTATACAGAATTTCCCAGTCAGTATCAGAATCCATGTTGCAGTAAATTCCTCCTTCAAATGACGTGCCGCTTAAATTCTTTGGATAACCAGAAAAATTAGGAAAAGAATCCACGTCATAGACAACCTGTTTATTTGTTATCCCGTCATTTTCAATTACATTAATATATCCCATTACATCGGGAATAACAGGTGCATAGTTAATTACACACTGACTATGCAGAATGCAGCCAAAGAATAATATGTATACAGATAAAAAAAGAATAAATTTTTTCATATCTAAACGTTATTTGATTAAAACTAATTTAGCTTTTTTATAATTTTTAAACAGCATAAATATTGATAATGTTCTGGGTTATTAGCTGTAATATTCCGGCTTTTTACTTTGTTATTGAAAACAGATAAGGCTATATTTGATATTCCAATGAAAAGATTTTTTGTCTTTTTTATACTATTTTTAGCATTTTTTGCAGGATTAAATGCTCAGGACAAACCCGCCGACCCGAAGGCACTTGAGCTGTTTATTGACGCAAAAACCCTGGAGCTGAAGGATAACTACCTCGCTGCAATTGCAAAATATAATGAAGCTTTAAAAATTGAAAAAGCTCCCGGCATATACTTTGCCCTTTCCAAGCTCTATTCAAATGTGACACAGCATCAAAAGGCGCTTGAGTACGGACTCGAGGCGCTGAGGCTAAGCCCTGATAATCTTGATTACAAAGAAAACGTGTCGGATACTTACATAATCCTCGGTGATTATAACAATGCAATAAAATATTTAAAAGAGATCTCCGAAAAACGGCCAGATGACATAAATATTCTCTACAATGTCGGCAGGGTTTACGAAGCCCTGAAGCAGCCATCAGAAGCAATTAAATATTACGAGAAGATAACCGAAAATTACCAGTATGATGAAACTGTTCTGCTTAGAATGGCTGATATCTATGAATCATACGGTGATTATGCGAACACTGCTGCTACACTTGAAAAGTTATTAACTCTGAACCCGACTGATCTGAACCTGAAATATTCCGCGGCGGCTGCTTATGTAAAAGTCCCGGATTATGATAATGCCCTGAGGATATATGAAGAGATCTTAAGTACGAATCCAAATAACCGCGACGTGCAGACTGAAGTCATAAAATTATATTTCAGGCAGAACCGCAACAACGAAGCGTTTGAAAAATACAGCAAGCTCATAAAAAAAGACAGCATCGATTTTGCCTCAAAAATGGATATTGCAATTGCTTTTATGCAGGCATCAGCTGAGGATAAAGAAGCGCTTAGCGTATCAAGATCCATTCTGCAGAACCTTCACGATTCTTACCCTAATGAATGGATGCCGGAGTATTACCTGGCATATATTGACGCCAGGGATAACCCCGACGCTGCAGAGAAAAAATTCAGGGAACTGCTCTCAAGGGTAGATACATCTGCAGAGCTTTATATCCAGGTCGGGTTTTACTATTACGAACAGAACAAGTTCAGCCCCGCGGCAGATATTTTTAAATCCGGCACCGCAAAATTCCCTGTTGATTTCCGCCTGAATTACCTTGCAGGGAATTCATTATACCGCTTAGGAGATAACCGGAATGCACTGCCTTACCTTGAAAAAGCGCTTGAGCTTTCACCCAGTGACCTGAATGTGCTTTCAAACCTCGGGCTCATTTATGATGACCTGCAAATGGATGACCAGTGCGATAAGCTATATGAAAAAGCGCTGCGGCTATATCCGGATAATATCCTTATGCTGAATAACTACGCCTACCATCTTTCTGAACGCGGCATAAAACTGAAGGAAGCGCTGGAAATGTCTAAGAAGACCATTGAAAAAGAGCCGAATAACTCATCTTATCTCGATACCTACGGCTGGATATTATTCAAGCTTAAAGATTATAAGAATGCTGCAATATACATAGAAAAAGCCGTGAGCATCAGAAAAGATGATACGCTTCTTGAGCACCTGGGAGATGTTTACGAAGGCATGCAGGAAAATGTAAAAGCTTTAAAATACTGGAATGAAGCTCTGCAGCTTAATCCAAACAACGAGAACGTAAAAAGCAAAATAAATAAATATAAATAATTAATTTTTAAATCAGATCGAATGAGCGATTCTACTATTCACAATGTAATTATCATCGGCTCCGGTCCTGCAGGATTAACCGCCGCATTATATACCGGGCGGGCGAACCTGAACCCGGTTGTTTTCGAAGGGCTTCAGCCGGGGGGACAGCTTACAATAACAACAGATGTTGAAAACTATCCGGGGTTTGAGCACGGCATAATGGGTCCCCAGCTTATGGACGTAATGCGTAAGCAGGCGCAGAGGTTTGGCGCTGACTGCCAGTTCAAAATTGTTGATAAAGTTGATTTTCATTCTTCACCTTTCAAAGTATACGTTGACGGCAAAGTTCATCTTGCCAAAACCGTTATTATAGCAACCGGAGCATCCGCTAAACTGCTAGGGCTGCCGTCTGAAACCGAGTACATGGGCTTCGGGGTTTCAGCCTGCGCAACATGCGACGGTTTCTTTTTCAAAGACCAGAAAATTGTTGTTATCGGCGGAGGCGATACTGCGATGGAAGAAGCCAACTACCTTACAAAATTCGGTAAAGAAGTAGCAATTGTTCACAGACGCGATGAATTCCGAGCATCGAAGATCATGCTTGATAGGGCTCATAAAAACCCCAAGATCAAATTTATGACTAATACAGTTATGGATGAAGTACTTGGAGTAAATGAAGACGGCAAGAAAAAAGTTACCGGCGCTAAAATGAGGAATGTAATGACAGGCGAAACATTCATTCATGATGCGGAGGGGATTTTCCTCGGCATCGGGCATAAACCAAATACCGATATCTTCAAAGACCAGATACACCTTGATGAGAACGGGTACATCATTACAAGCAAATTCAATACAAGGACAAATATTGAGGGAGTTTTTGCGTGCGGCGATGCGCAGGACCATATTTACCGCCAGGCAGTCACCGCTGCAGGCTCAGGATGTATGGCTGCCATCGACGTTGAAAGATACCTGGAATCACTTCATCATCATGATTAATTTTTAACGGTGAAAGAACACTGTTCTGTCACTACGGAATCCTGTTTTTTGTGTAGGAACAGGACATTGTCCTGTCCGGAGTATATTGATTAATTAATTTTTATTTATCTTTGTAATCTGCGGGGAGAGAACATGTTCTCTCCCTACGTTTTTATGAATAAATTCGCAAATATTGCTTTTAACCTTCCTGTAGACTCGCTATTTACTTATTCAATACCTCCCTCAATTAAAAAAGAAATCAAGATCGGTTCACGCGTTCTTTCTCCCTTTGGCAAACGCAGCATTACAGGCATTGTCCTTGAATTCCCTGCAAAAACGAACATAAAAAAACTTAAATCCATTGCGAAAGTTCTTGACCCCGAGCCTATCATCTCACAGGAACTGATAGACTTTTGCAAATGGATCTCTAAATATTATATCTGCCCGCTTGGCGAGGTAATTTTCTCAGCCATACCCAAAGGTATCGCGGTTGAATCAAAAATCCTGTACAGCCTCAATCCTGCATCGGAAAATGGCAACATGACCGCATGGCAAAGATCAGTTACAAAGCTGCTTGAATCGAAACCGCTCACAATAAAACAGCTTGAACACAGGCTTAAGCGGGATAATGTGAGAAGCACAGTAACTTCCCTTTTATCAAAAGGAATATTGAAGTCAGAAAGTGTTACTTCAAAAGAAAAAATTAAGCCAAAGTTCGAGAAATATGTAACATTTGAGCTTCTTGAAGAATTCGACGGGTTTACAAAGGAAATGCTGGATATCTTCATGAGGGAAAACAATATAAGATCTTCATGCCAGCGCAAGCTTATGAAATACCTTGTAAACGGAAATGTCCCTGAAATAAGCGCATCGGAGCTGTTAAGAGAAACAGGCGCTACTCCCTATTCGCTGAACTCCCTCGCAAAAAAAGAGCTCCTTTCCCTGAAGCAGAAGCAGGTTAACCGAAATGTTGAACATGAGTTCAGCAAAGATAAAGTTATCGTAGAGCTTAACCCTGAGCAAAAGTCAGTACTGGATGAAATAAATTCATCCGTAAATAATAATGAGTTTAAAACATTTCTATTATTCGGAGTAACCGGCAGCGGGAAAACCCAGGTGTATATTGAAGCAATACAGAACGCTCTGAATAAAAACAAAACCGCAATTGTCCTGGTGCCTGAAATATCTCTTACTCCCCAGCTTATCAACCGCTTCAGAAGGTATTTTGGCGATATCATCGGGGTTATTCACAGCAGACTTTCTGCAGGACAGAGATTTGATGTTTACACGAGGATAAGATCAGGCGAGATAAAAATCGTGATCGGCGCGCGCTCAGCTTTATTTGCGCCATTGAATAATATAGGCATTATAATCGTTGATGAAGAGCATGACCACTCGTATAAACAATCAGAAAAGAACCCGAAATATAATGCAAGGGATTCTGCCATTGTTCGCGCGAAGCTTAATAATGCAGTTGTTGTGCTCGGCTCTGCAACTCCGTCTCTGGAAAGCTACTACAACTATAAATCCGGCAAATTTTCGCTTCTTCAGCTACCCCACAGGGCGCTAAAGACAAAACAGCCTAACATTGAGATTGTAAATATGCTTGAGGAATTAAAAACTTCAAGCAAATTTAAAAAATGGGAATCGGCAGATAAACGCTTCCTCTCTTCAAAGCTAATATCATATATCGATGCAGCGCTCCGAAATAAGCAAAGCATAATGCTTCTGCAGAACAGGCGGGGATACTCAGCTTACCAGGAATGCCAGAACTGCGGCTATGTTAAAATGTGCCCGAACTGCGATATTACTTTGATATATCACAAAATTAAAGAACACCTGAGATGCCACTACTGCGGGCATATTGAAAAGCTTATGGAAAAATGTGAAAAATGCGGAAGCTTGAACCTGCTATTGAAAGGAACGGGAACGGAAAAAGTTGAGGAAGAAATCTCCCGGCTTTTCCCCAAGGCAAAGATGA
>F14TC_100765295_pt1 | contig 11247 bp, 10 predicted proteins | sample KannatnBrdUF14TC_FD_10806 | JGI IMG/M metagenome (IMG submission 10806)
GATGACGAGAGGAAAGAAAGAATAAACCCTGAACAACACAAGTCTCAGGATACCAAATGGCAGCAGAATAAGATGAATGAAGCCAATAATCAGGATAACGAGAATGAAGGTGTTCCTGTTGATGGAAAAGGAAATGCTGATAAAAATACTAAACCGGTTGATAAAGAAGCATTTGTAAATGATAAAAACAAAAATAAAGGTTCATTAAGCGATACACGGGATGATTCCATTACTAACAGGCCGAAAACTGAAACATATGAGAGATCTGAAAAAGATAAAAAATAAAGTTTGACATTACCCCCTGAGGTCTGCCGTGGTATAAGGCAGTAAAAAAAACCGCGGCAGACTCTCTCCTTTTTAAAAAAATTTATAATCCAAAATTATAAAATTATGCCAGAAAACAAAAATAGAAGAACAGTCTCAAGAAACCGGCATATAGCTGCGGAAAAGAGAAAAGCTGAATTACCTCCCAAAAGGAAAAGACAGTATAAGCATATACTCGATTCAGAATTAAATGAAGGCAGGTCAATAAAAGCTGCCAAGAGAATTGCAATGGCTACCGTTAATAAAACCAGGAAAGAAAAAGGCGAATCCAAAACATCATAACTGAATATCTATGAGAAATTTATTAATATACATAGTAACGGTTATTTATTTTTTCATTGCTATTATTTTTATAACAGGGGCATAAAATTTCCCTTAATTAAATTTTGAATTATGCACAAACTTATGCAAACTGTGCTGGAAATAATACAGAGCCTGAGGAAAAAAAATTATTCCGAAAATTTTGAAATAAAGCACGGTAAAATTTATGCTAAAAATTCCGGAATGAATTTCAAGCCTGAGGAGCTTATTATTGAAAAGACATACAGATATGAGGGTGATTCCAATCCATCCGATAATGCAATTGTATATGCAATTACGGCAAAAAACGGGGCTAAAGGATATTTGCTGGATTCTTACGGGGCTTACTCTGATGCAGGGCTTGCAAAAATAATTTCAAATATTCCTGTAAGAGAGGAGCATGATCTTCAGGATACTAAGCCATGATCATGTCATTTATGAAAACTCTAAACACTGAAAATGGAACTCCGGGTACGATACGCAGAGCTTTTTTCCCTCTGAGCTCACAGTATGATACTGAGTGGATCAGGAGAAATTCGTTAGGCGAAAATGTTCTTTATAATCTTGAAAGCTTATCGGAAGTAATGGAGTTTCGACAGGGAATGAAAGTACTGGATCTTGGATGCGGGAAAGCAGTCAGCGCAATTTTTCTTGCCAAGGAATTTGGCGTACAGGTTTGGGCCATTGATCAATTTATAGCACCGGGTGAAAATTATGAAAGAATTACGGAGATGAAATGTGATGACTCAGTTTTTCCTATGAAAATTAATGCTAAAGAGCTTCCCTTTGCATCTAATTTCTTTGATGCAATTATTGCTGTTGATTCATACATGTATTTTGGGACTGATGAAAGATTTACTCCCTATATATCACAGTTTTTAAAACCCGGCGGTTACATTGGAATTGTCGATATCTGCTTCAGCAAAGAGATAAACTACCTGGCTGAACTTCCGGAATTCATGAGGGCGGATTACCGCGATAAATGGTATTTTGTCCATCCTCTTGAGTGGTGGGTTAAAATGTGGAATAAAACAGGACATCTTAAAATTACAACCGCCGAAGTTGTTCCCCAAAATGACTTTATTAAACAAGAATATATAGGTAACTTTAGAAATTCAAAAAAAAATGATAGTATAGCGGATGCTCTTGAAAAAGATAAGGATGGATTAATTAATATATTCAGGATGGCTGCACAAAGGTCTGAAAAAGAAATTGATCTTGGAAATTATTTTACTGAACAATAAATGCAGGAGAAAAAATGGAATATATAATTATCGCAGTAGTTATCGGGTTAACGGTTTACATCGGTTATGCATACTGGATTTACATTACTGCGCGCAGGTACGGCAAAAGAGGAGACGGAAGACACTGATTTTTTTTGAGAATCTATTTCCATTGTGATGGCTAATCCAAATGTATACCAGGAAAGCATACTATTTAAAAGATATAAGCATAACCCGGTTTTAACTCCTAATATGTGGCCTTATAAAGTTAATGCTGTATTTAATGCGGGAGCTGTAATTCATGACGGAAAGGCAATGCTTCTTGTAAGAGTGGAGGATATGCGCGGGTTTTCACATTTAAGCAAGGCATTCAGCAAAGACGGGTATACAGGCTGGAATATAGATGCTAAACCATCGCTTATGCCCAAGCCTGAAGATTTCCCGGAAGAAAAATACGGGATTGAGGACCCCCGAATTGTCAAGCTGGAAGAAGAAAACCGGTATGCGGTAGTATATACTTCTTTTTCTGAAAGCGGACCGCTTGTTTCGCTTGCAACAACAGAAGATTTTAATACTTACCGCAGGTATGGGGTAATAATGCCTCCTGATGATAAAGATGCTTCGCTATTCCCAAGGAAATTCAAAGGCAGATATGTACTTATACACAGACCGTCTCCCTCAAGCTACCTCCTGGGTGCTCACATATGGATATCGTATTCACCGGATCTTAAGCATTGGGGAGAAAGTTCGATTTTACTTCCTGCCCGTAAAGGGAGCTGGTGGGATGCATATAAGGTCGGGCTGGGACCTCAGCCGATTGAAACTCCGGAAGGCTGGCTTATCATATATCATGGAGTAAGAGTTACAGCGTCCGGCGCGCTCTACAGGCTCGGGCTTGCGCTCCTTGATCTTGATGACCCAAGCAAGGTGATCAAAAGATGTGATGAATGGGTATTCGGGCCAAATGAACATTATGAGCGGGTAGGGGATGTGCCTGATGTTACATTTCCATGCGGTGTAATTGTAAAAGGTGATGAAATGATTATGTATTATGGAGCTGCCGATACAACAATTGCAATTGCAACCGCTTCATTAAAGGATGTTTTGAGATTTGTCAGAAAATCAAAGTAAATACCATGAACAAAGCATTTGGCGTTTCATTTATCTCCTCTTATGTGCCGAGACAATGCGGCATTGCTACCTTTACAAATGATCTTGCCTCCTCATTTAAAAAAATTGAAAACGGTACAACGCTCCACACCCGAATAACAGTCCTTAACGATGTTCCCGAGGGCTATAAATACCCGCCTGAAGTAAAATTTGAGATCAAAGATAAAAGTATTAATGATTTTAAAGAAGCAGCTTACTATCTGAACCTTTCGGATAACGATATTATAAACCTGCAGCATGAGTTTGGTTTATACGGGGGCGAGGCCGGTTCTCATATACTATATTTACTTGAAAATCTGAAAAAACCGGTCGTTACAACTCTGCATACTGTGATTGAACAACCAACTGAAGACCAGGAAAAGGTGATTCAGGAAATCAGCAGGTATTCCTCTTATATTGTTGTGCAATCGAAAAAAGCATTTAAGATGCTAACAGATGTTTACGTCATACCAAAAGAAAAAATAAAATTCATTCCTCACGGCGCACATGATGTGCCTTTTTTGGATACTACCTATTATAAAGACAAGCTCCAGCTTGCTGAAAAAAAAGTACTGCTGACGTTTGGATTGTTAAGTCCCGGTAAGGGCATAGAGGACGTAATCAATTCGCTTGTTAATGTGGTCAAAACAAACCCCGATATAGCATATATTATTCTCGGTGCAACTCATCCGCATGTGAAAAGGCAATACGGTGAATTATACCGCAACACTCTTGAAAATCTAGTTAAGAAAAACAAGCTTGAAAACAATGTGATTTTCATAAATAGGTTTGTTAATACCGAAGAATTGTTAGAATTTCTGCTTATGAGTGATATTTACATATCACCATATCATAACATGGAGCAAATAGTATCAGGTACCCTTACATATGCGCTCGCTTCAGGTAAAGCTGTAATTTCAACTCCTTATTGGTACGCAGAGGAGCTGCTGAAAGATGAGCGAGGTATATTATATAAACCCAAGGATATTACTTCGCTTTCGGATTCGATAAAGGACCTTCTTAATGATGAAAGTAAACGCAATAAGCTTCGCAGAAATGCGTATGATACAGGCAGGAAAATGATTTGGTCGGAAGTTGCAAAAAGCTATTATAATATATTCCAAAAAGCAGTGGCTGAATACACAATTATGATTTCCAGTGTGATCCCTTCTCCCAAATATAAACTTATGCCAGCCTTACCTGAAGTTAATCTAATGCATTTGGAAAATCTAACAGACACAACAGGTATATTACAGCATTCTGTTTTTTCCATCCCCAACCGCAATGAGGGGTATTGCACTGATGATAACTCCCGTGCACTGCTTGCTGTTATAATGAATAAATCTTTATTCCATGACCCGATGGTCGATTCCTTAATTTCCATCTATCTTTCATTTATTTATCACGCTTATAATAAGGAAACGGGGCTATTCAGGAATTTTATGAGCTATGATAGAAAATGGCTTGATGAAAAAATCTCTGAGGATGCAAACGGCAGGACCCTTTTTGTGCTTGGTTATTATGTTAAAAACGCTGTTGATCATTCCCATTTAGCGCTCTGCAAAATGCTGTTCGATTCAACCATTAAAAATATGCAGAATTTCGGGTCATTAAGGGCGATTGCTCATATAACCATGGGTTGTATTTTTTACCTTCAAAGATTTTCCGGCGCGCGTGATGTTAAAAAAATCTGCAGTAAATTTCTTGGGGTCCTTGATGAGGCATATTTAAGAAATTCAACGGATGAATGGAAATGGTTTGAAAATTATCTAACATATGATAACGGAAGGATTCCGCAGGCACTGCTAATGGGCGGAAGATATTTCAAAAACAGCAATTATCTGTATACGGGCGTTGAAGCACTTGGCTGGATGTTTGATATTATATTCGATAAAGAGAAAAATTATGTCTCACTCATCGGGAATGACGGTTGGCTTTATAAAAATAAGGAAAAAGCAAAATTTGACCAGCAGCCGATAGAGATTCCTTCCATAATTGATGCATGCTACCAGGCATATTTAATTACAGAAGATATGGACTGGATAAATAAGATCAGTATTACGTTCAGCTGGCTGCTGGGAAATAATGACAGGCAGGAGCCGTTATATGATTTCACGACCGGCGGATGCTACGATGGTCTAACATCTGCGGTAACGAACCAAAACCAGGGAGCTGAATCTACAATCAGCGGACTTATTTCACTTCACAGAATGTACCGCATAAGACAAGAGCTTCAGGTTGATTGAAACAACAACCCTGAGCACAATTAATTTTAACTCACAGGATTACGTCCCTGTATCAATCTTACCAATACGGCAATTATTGCCAGTATTAATAATATATGAATAAAGCCTCCCATAGTATATGAACTGACGAGTCCAAGCAGCCATAACACCAATAAAATTATTGCAATTGTCCAAAGCATTGTAAATTCTCCTTTAAATTTTTTTAATAGATATTTTTTTAATAGATATTAAGACTACTCTTTGCCTCTTTTGCCTTCATTTTTCTTTTCAATGATCCTGTTAACTGTTACAGTGTGAGGCCTAGTAACATCACCAAATAAGCCGGTTTCGCTTGATGCCATTCTCCACTGCAAAGTATAGTTTCCGGGCAGAAGAGGTATTATTTCAAAATTAAAAACTTTTGAGCTGCCTGGGTAGATGCTTTCGTCAAGTCCGGCAGAATATGTATTCCAGCTGCCTCCTGTATATGAATTTCCAGCTGCATCAAGCATTACTAGCCTGTACAATCCGGGAGTCCAGGCGGTTTTTCCGGTATTGGTCATACTTATCATAACTTTGTATGGCTTTCCTGCCTCCATAAATGATGGTATTGTCTCTTCCACGAATGCGGAGCTATTGAGGGCCTCATTATATGACACCTGTCTGCTTACAGTTATGTCAACAGGACTACTGTTTTCCCCGAAAGGATAGCTGCCATGAAGAAGCTGCGAATAGAAATGATATACTCCGTCATACGACGGCGCTGTGATCTTTACCTCAAAGGATGCTGTATGGCCGGGATCAATCACGTTTGTCATATCCATATCCATAGTTGACCATGCAGTGTTTGGGAACTGATCGCCCGAAGTTACGCGTAATCTATAGTTACCTGGTGTCCAGTAGGTAGTTCCCGTATTTTCATATGTTACAATCAGGTTATATGACTCTCCTGGTGCCATTCTGTCCGGAACTGATTGATTTATAAATCTGGCATTATCAACTTGCGCTAATATATTTCCGGTTAAAAAAATCACCAAAAACCAGGTTATTTTTCTAGAGATTTGGATAAACATAAACCCTCCTTGAATAATTCGATTTTTAAAGAATAAAAAAGTGCTATTATTTAATTAAAGGGGCAAATTCTGTGCCAAAATTTCTTTGTCAATTATAAGTTTATGCGGTATCTTGAACTTATGAATATGACAAATCTGTCACCTTATATTAATACAGAATTTATAGATATTATACGGATCAGCCTATTTTTTAAATAAATTCCGACTGATTGTTGAGAAATCCTATAATAAAACTGTACATAAAAAAAGCGCCTAATAAATTTATTAGACGCCTATATAATTTTCATGTATATTTAACTAAAAATCGGCACCAAGAGATATGTAATATTTAGGGGGAGAGAAATGCTGCCCGTTATAACTCCATGCAACATCAAGCTTGAGAGGGAAATAAAGGAAGAATAACCTTGTGCCAACACCAACACCAACAAGTAGGTCTTTTGTCTGAATACCGCCGTTTACCCTTTGAATAAACTGCAGTTGTTTATTATTACTCCATACCGTTCCTATATCAGTGAATAAAACACCCTGGATGTTCTGGAAACCGATCGGCAATGCACCCAGAAGAAGATATCTGAAAAGCGGGAACCGGAGCTCTGCATTGATTAATGCAAACCTTGATCCCGAGCGGGCATTATAATTATAACCTCTCATAGGCAGGATCGGGCTTGAAAATGCAAAGTCATGGATATCTTCAACAGGAAGCACATCATTTTGAACTTCATAGTTTATCCAGCCTTCTGTTCCTCCAATATAAAATCTTTGCGGATTCTGTCCTAAACTTGCGCCTGCATTTAGACGAAAAACAAAGGTATAATCCTTCATCAGTTCAAAATATGTTCTGTAATCAGCAATCGCGCTGAAGAATGAAAGACCTTTAGCACTTAGTCGTGGGCTTCCCATTAATGTTATATTATATCGTGTTCCTTTAATTGGAGCAGTATATCCGAACATAGTATTATCGTGAACATAGCTTACGATTGGCAGGGCAAAATCAAGCCTGTCGGTTGCCTCAAGGGGATTATCAAGGTTTTCTTTTGTTATTCTTTGAATGCTCAGAGCTCCATCGATACGGTTAAACTTGCTGATAGGATACGAAATTGAGATATCCCCTCCGTAAGTTCTGTATCTGTAAAGCTGTGCAGTTGAATAATTATTGCCGATCAGCAAAAACCTGGCTGAATGAAAAGCAGATATTCCGTAATCAATTCTTTTGGGCAGATAATAGTATGAGAATGCATAGTCGCTGTTTTTAAGGTCCAGCACAAGGCTTGTTGACAGATATATTCTGTGATTGCCAAGTACATCACTAAATGCCATCTGAAGAACTCCCTGAACCCCGTAAAAACTGGTATAGTTAACATTTGTATAAATGAGGTCAGGAGAAAATTTTATCTTATATTTATTTATCTTAAAGCTTCCATCGCCGTTTACATTATCCGAAATACGGAATTTGCTTTTTTCTTTAAGCTTTACTGTTGGAGCGGATTTATCATTTGTGGAATCAGAACCAGGTTTAAGGTTCAGTGAAATATCATTGCCATAAAGAGATGTGTGTGTTTTTATGCCATCAGGTTCACCGGATATATTTAAGCTGTCATTGCCGGTTGCCCTTCTGGTCCCAATGCTTATGCTGTCATTTTTAACAATGCTGGTCAACGAGTCAAGATTCAATGAATCAAGCTTTGAGGTAAGTAAATTTTGAGTTACACCTTTTTCTTCCAGTTCCTTTTGCATAAATACGGTTTTGGGAAGATCTGTCAAGTTAAGATCGATCTCAAACGGGTTCTCAATGTAAAAGAGGTCATAAGCACCCTTGTGCAATGATGAGAATGCAAGTCTTTTACCGTCATGCGAAAGTGATATAAGGTGAATAGGATCAAGTGAGTTTGTAATAGGTTTTTCTTCACCCGTTTCTAGATTTCTGAGCCAGATATTATTAATTCCGTTCCTGTCAGAAAGATACATTACTTTTTTCCCGTCAGGAGAGGAAACAACGCTTGTTTCTGTGGAGTATGTATTATTTGTAAAGCGTGATAATGTGGCCGATTCCATGTCATAAACAAAAATATCTTTATTCGAATAGTCATAATTAGCCATATTAAAATTTGCGGGGATATTTTTAAGGTCTGTATAATCACCGCGGTCTGAGGTGAAGTAAATTTTCTTCCCGTCCTGAGACCATTTTGGATCTAAATCAGAAAAAGGATCATTGGTAATTTGGGTCAGCTTTTTCTTTTTAATGTCATAAACCCAAATGTCTGACTGTTTGGAGTTATCGGCTCTTATTGCAATTGAGCCGTTATTTGGGTTCCAGTCAAGAGAAAATATTCCTTCAAACTTTGTTGGCAAAACATCTTCATCACCGCTGTTAACATCAAATATGTGAACAGCATCCTGGTCTCCGCTTTTTGCAGCGATAACAATTTTTTTGCTGTCAGGTGACCAGCAAAGACCAGGTGCAAGCAAATGAAGCTCCTCAAAATCAGCTGTCTGGTTTCCGCTTACAAGCTTTTGAATGATCCTTCCCGATTTAACGTCTGCAATAAAGACACCGAAATAATCATCTCTGTTTGAGATATAGCAAATTTTTTTGCCATCCGGAGAAATTGCAGGGGCGGTATTATAATAACCATCGCCTTCTCTGGCGTCAGTGATCCTGCTTGCAAAGTCTGTTATTTCCTGCCTTGTATTTATTTCAGGCCAGTAGATCTGTTTTAAATACTTGTGCCATTTTTCATTCAGCTTATCCAGGTTCTCTTTATATACATCAGTAAACCCTTCATCAACATCACCAAGGGCTTTTATCTGCTGCATTAAGTCACCTATCTTATCTTTGCCGTATTCATCTGCAAGCCAGGCAAAAAATGCCTGCCCCCCCCTGTATGACATATAACCATCAATGTAATTTATATTCGGAAGGTAATCATAAACAACAGCGTCTCTAATGAACATATCATTTTCAACGTCGTTGCCGCCCAATGACTGGTACTCAGCCATTCCTTCAGAAAACCATCCCGGAAACTGCAGCCGTATGTTTTGTGAGATGATGTTCTGAAGCGAACCGCCGTAATACATATCGTTCATAAATGCATGAAGCAGCTCATGATGAATAACATGACGGAACTTTGCATAGTCACCTTCGAATGGAACGACGATCCTGTTCTTAAATAATTCGGTTACACCACCCACACCTTCAGGCATATATTCGTCAACTGCATTGTTTTGCTGAAATTCATTGTGGGAATTGAAAATAAGAATCGGTATCCTGTTATTAATCGAATATCCTATATTATTCTCAAGTTTTACTAAAGAACTCTCTGCTGTGTTGGCCGTGAACTTGGCTGTATACTCTCCGCCCTTGCTGAAATAAACATCAAAATGCTTTGACCGGATATATTTCCAGTCAAATACCTTATATTGAACCTTATTCTGTCCGAACTGGCTGAAAACAGGTTGAGCAAATATCAGAAGGAATAAGGCCAAAAGTGAAGCTTTCATTGAATTTTTGGGGCTCAAAAAATTTAATATTCCCAATTGTGGTGTGGTTAATTTCAAGGTAATATTATCAAATATTTATTTTAAAATATATAACATATTTAAGGTATTGAAAAGTGCCTGTAAACCGGCTGGTATAACTAACAATTTTAAAAAACTGTTATGTCGGGAATGAATTCTTACCCCTATATTTTAAATCTTGACTGATTTAAAATAGTTCCTTTTTTATATCAATTTAACGCAAAATTAATTAATAAGAACTCTGTATGGTGTAAATTTATGTAAATGATAATTTTAAGTTATTAATTTAACAATATTTGAGAGGAGTTGAAAATATTTATTGTTCAATGACAAAAGAATTATAGTTATTTTAAATCCTGCCACTGCTATTTTAGTTTTTAAATTTTTTAGTGATTTACCAAATGACCTTCCACAGACAGGAAACTAAATTTACATGCGGCCCGGCTTCTATCAGGAATACATTGCTTGCTTATGGCTTCAATTATTCAGAAAGAAGAATAAGAGAGCTCGCAGGATCTGACAGGTTAAAAGGGACAAGTGAAAAGAAGATCTTTAAGGCCTTGAGGCACCTTGGATTTAAGTTCAAAGAATTTCATAACAGGTCTGAAGCAGCTTTTAAGCAGAGGGTAATTTACAATCTCAAAAAAGGAAATAAGCTGATCGTTCTTACCGATCATGAAGATCACTGGGTGAGCGTTGTTGAATACGAGAATAAATACCTGGCCGTAATTGACCCGGAACAGAAAAGGGTTAGGATGCAGCTTACTCCAAAATCTTTTGCAAAATGGTGTTTGAATTTTAATAAGCGTTCTAAGGATACTTATTATTACGGGATAATTATTCTGAAGCCAAAAGACTGACTAAGCAGCTTTTATATCTTTAGTTGGGAAGCTCTCCGGATAAAGAAGACACTTAACCATATGGGAAGTTTGGTTCATAGGAGATAGTACCGGCTGAATATGTTCACACGTACCCTTAATAATTTTGGGGCACCTTGGGTGGAAATAGCAACCGCTTGGAACTTTAGCGGGGGAAGGTACATCACCTGTGAGAATAATTCTCTTCGTTTTCTTTCTCGGGTCAGCTGCAGGAACTGCTGAAAGCAATGCTTCAGAGTATGGATGCTTTGTATGGGCATATAATTCTTCGCGGTCTGCAATTTCAACTATCTGGCCGAGATACATTACAGACACCCTGTCACTAATGTGTTCAACAACTGATAAATCGTGCGATATAAACAGGTATGTGAGGTCTAAATTCTTTTGCAGATCCTGTAATAGATTAATTATTTGGGATTGAATGGATACGTCAAGCGCAGAAACAGGCTCATCGCAGACTATAAATTTGGGTTCAACTGAAAGTGCCCTGGCAATGCCGATCCTTTGTCTTTGTCCTCCGGAAAACTCATGAGGGTATCTTCTTGCGTGAAGCTTGCTT
>F14TC_100076116_pt1 | contig 11140 bp, 7 predicted proteins | sample KannatnBrdUF14TC_FD_10806 | JGI IMG/M metagenome (IMG submission 10806)
AATCCAATTCACGTGAAGCATGGCATGCTCGGCTGGGCAGCGTTTGGAAGGCCTAGACTGAGAGAATTATAAAACTTGACCGCCGGTTACCAGGTCAATGCTTAATGTCAGCCGTTCGTATATTTACTGACTCCTTCTGACTACTCAACCCTGCCAGCAATGTAGAACGGCAAGGGCCCCCTCGACAGCTAAAGCAGCTCGGTATTCATGTCCGGGAAACAGGTCGATAAGCGTCCAACGCGAGGCTTCCAGCGGATCGTCATCCGTGCTCAATAACGATGCTGGCCGCCCAGGGGTAACGGACACAGTAAATCGGTTCAAAGGGTGGGAGAGACCCTCACCGCGAGCCTTGATGTACGCCTCTTTACGCGTCCAGCAATCGAAAAATGCAATTGTACGCAAGGCTGGTGCAACCCCACGCAGCATTGATACCTCGACCGGCGAGAAGAAACGTTCAGCGAGTTCAAGGCCAGAACGATCTTCTATCATCTGTTCGACGTCGATTCCAATCGCGCGTGCTCGCGTAAGGGCGCATAGCGCGACGGTGCCCGAGTGAGCCAAATTAAAACGCAGCGAGTCATCGCCTAATCCCTGACGCAATGCAGGCTTGCCGTATGGATTGTGTGAAAAGCAAATCTGTTCGGGCGGCAGATTAATGTAACGGCTGAGAATCATTCTTAGCCCGCCGCGAGCAACCGCGAAATGATCATGATCTCGCTGAAAGTAATATTTGGTGGCCCTTTCCCGTTCGTCGGCGGAAAGCAAGTTCAAACATCTTCTTACCATCGAGCGACCCTGGTTGAGATAGACGCGCCAAATGTGCACCTCGCCAGTCGTCAAGATGGGATGCTCAGGTGCGTCAAGCCACAATTCTTTATGTGGAATCATTTCTCTTATCAGGTCACCTGGCGCACAGAAAGTTGATATCGGATGAATCACTCATTCGAAGGTAATCTTGCGCCTCCTCCTCGGTAAGTGCTTCAATTTTCGCTATGAGGCATTGTTTGACAAAGCTCGCAAGCTCGGCAATAGTTGGTGCGTCGAAGAGCGCCCTCAATGGCAAATCAATCTGAAAAGCCTTTCGCATCTCTGCAACAATTCTAATTGCCAGAAGAGAATGCCCTCCAAGTTGGGCAAAACTGTCGTGAAGTCCGATCTCATCAATACCGAGAGCTTCCTGCCATATTCGAGCAATGCGTTGCTCCGTTTTGTCACCCTGGACCAATGTTGACTGGCTGCGACTCTCACCCGCCAAGCGCTGACTGTTATTCAGCGATTCCAGTTTAATCCACTGGTTTATTCTCGCGTCGAGATCGCCTGTCGAAACAACGAGATGGCTGGCCCCCCTCATCATCAAGACACAATCCATGACCTTCGTCGCCTCGGCGGCACTCATTCCCAGTTCTTTCAGGGTAGTCCCCATTCCTGGCTGATTCACGCTTCTATCAGCTGTACGCCACACGTCCCAGTTCACGCTCAACCAGGGAACAGATGATGACCGGTTGTGACGTCGCGCAAACATGTCCATGTATATGTTGGCCGACGCATAAGTGACCTGTCCGAGACCTCCAAGAACGGAGGCCAGAGAGGATAGCAGTAAGCAGAAGTCCAGCTGCCTACCTTCGAGCACTTTTTCCAACACGATTAGGCCATGCGCCTTAGCTTGAAAGTGACGATCGCAGTTGGCAACGGTGGCGTCTTTGATCTCGAGATAATCTCCAACAATACCGGCCGCATGAATGACACCATGTAAAGCGCCAAAAGAGTCATATGCCTGATCGAGTACTGGCATCATTCCGTTTGCATCCGCTACATTCGCGGTCATGTACACTACCTCGCCACCCAGCTGCTCTATTCGCTCCAGCCTTCGGATTCTCTCGTGAACTGGATCATTGGCATCGTACGTGTCTGACAAGGCTTTCCAGAATTTTCTGTCTGGTAGAGTACTACGCCCAACTAGTACGAGCTTGGCCTGATAATTCTTCGCCAGATATTCTGAAATCGTGATGCCTACGTCCCCATGTCCTCCGGTGATTAGATAAACACCACCCTTTTTGAAGGACGAGCGACCGAGAACATATTCGGCAAACGATAATGACTCGTAGGTCTGTACCCAGCGCTGCCCGTTTCGATAGGCAACGAATAGATTTGAATCAGCGTTGAGAAATTCACCAAGCAAAAGGTCGGCTGTTGAGTCAGTATTTTCCGAGACCTCCACATCAATACTTTTCGTGCGGATATTGGGGTATTCCTGACGAATGACTGTGCATGGTCCTTGTAACGTCGACTTTTCAGGATGCAGGATTTCGGTTCCCGTGACATCCTGAGCAGAATTAGAAATGACAAAAAGATTGATCTCGTGACGTACGTTACGCGTGGACAATGCTTTGGCAAGAAAGACCAAACTGTAGAAGCCCACAGCTTGAGCCCGAGTGAAATCATCCTCACTCGCGCATGCCCTATGCTCTGCCGTAACGCTCCACGCAACCACGATATGATCCGGCAGTATCCTCTTCTCTTGTAAGCCGTGGATCAGCCAATCGTAGTGCTGGGGATTGGATGGCTCAATTGCAAAACTGAAAGGTTCTACTTGCTGAAAGTCACAGCCTGCTGTCACAGTAACCACTTCGTGACCGATGGACCTCAACCTATTAATCATTGCCGAGGAGAGTCCACAATCGTCGACAAAGAAAAGCCAATGCCGGGCTTTGTCCATTCTCGCAGATAACTCGTCAGTAGTTATTGTCCTGGGCAAGTGACGATTCCAGGATTGCTCGTATAACCATTCGGCAGGATCCGGCTTTTTCTGTATCGACACTTCCGACTTAGAGGATGCGTTGGAGATACCCACCGGCTCTAACCAGTGGTGTTGTCTTTCGAACGGATATGTAGGTAATGGTATACGGCGCCTTCGTTCACCCTGGTAAAGTGCATTCCACTTGATATCAACGCCGCTAAGCCAAAGCCTACCGATGCTCTGCCATAAGAATTCGACGTCGGAACCGCTTTCGTAATGAGGTCGAAGCGAGGAAATCGCCACTTGCTTTAACTCGCCGTTTCTGGCTGGATGCTGGAGGGCCAACGCGATCAAAGTGCGACCCGGTCCCGCTTCAAGCAACAGTGGATTCTTAAATTGCCACATTTTGTACAGGGAATCGCTGAATCTCGCAGTTTGACAGGCATGCCTCGCCCAATAGCCAGGATTAGTAGCTTCGCTTGGCTTAATCCATGTACCAGTCACGTTTGAGATGTATTTTATCGTTGGCTCGTTCAAGCGAACGTTACTGACTTCTATCTCAAATGCCTTGGCGATCGGATCAAGCATGCTCGAGTGAAAAGCATGGCCATTCTTGACCGGTCGAGAAACAATTCCTTTTGAATTCAATTTCTGCTCGAAGTCAGCCACCTGATCCATTGGACCAGCGACAACACATAAATCCGGACCATTGATCAAGGAAATCGAGAGACTATTCGAAAGCAATGGAACCAGATCGTTTTCAGAAAGCATTACTGCGAGCATGGAACCTTGAGGCAATTCGCTGACAAGCTTTGCGCGGGTTGCAATCAGCCGCAACGCGTCCTCCAGCGAGAAAACTCCGGCGAGGCACGCCGCCACGTACTCACCCATACTGTGACCAATGATGGCATCAGGATTAACACCCAGTGATTGCCAGAGGCGGCTCAAGGCATATTCGATGGTAAACAATGCCGGTTGAGCAAGCTGAGTTTGATTCAGGTATCTGGTGTGTTCATCCTCAAGGGTGTCGTTCGTTCGACCAAGCATTTTCTTGAGGTCGATTCCTTTCGTGCGACTTTCAAGCTTCCAGTCCTTGCCACGAGGATAGATAATTTCTCGTATATCCACTCCGATGCATGACTTGAGAATATCAGCGCATCGATCAACCTCATTTCGAAATACACCAAACCTTTCGTATAGATCGTGGCCCATGCCCACGTATTGATCGCCGATGCCAGGCAACAAGAAAATTACCGGTCCACGCGAATCATCTATTGCATTGGACAAGGCTCCTTTTGAATCCATCTGACCCAGGTTCGAGATTGCATCCTCCCGATCCAGGCAGACCAAACAGCGCCGGTGCGAAAACCCTTTGCGACCAGTCTGCAGCGTGTATGCCACATCACTCATGTTCGACTTAACGTTTTTACTCAAGAACTCTCGCAGACGATTAGCGGCCTCATCGAGAGCAGTTAAGGACTTGGCTGATAGGGTCAGCAAGTAAGGACGAGCGCCATCGATTGAAGGAGGAAGTTCGGGTGCTTCCTCGAGTATGAGATGGGCATTAGTCCCGCCCATGCCGGTAGACATCACCCCAGCACGTCGAGGACTCTCACTGGTCCATTCGAGCAGCCTTGTGTTCACGAAAAATGGCGTGCTGGCAAAATCGATTTCGGGATTGGCCTTGCTGAAGTGAAGGGTTGGTGGGATTTGTCGATACTTGAGAGCGAGAACGGTCTTAATTATTCCCGTAACCGCCGCAGCAGCATCGAGATGTCCAACATTCGTTTTTACCGAACCGAGTGCGCAGTAAGAAGCTCGCTGAGTAAAAGTGCGGAAGGCTTTGGTCAAAGCTCGGATCTCGATTGGGTCTCCAACACGAGTTCCCGAACCGTGCGCCTCGATGTAACTGATGCTGTCTGCCTCGACTCCGGCATTTGCTAATGCCTCCAGGACGGCCTCGGCCTGACTGTCGATGCTGGGCGTTGTGTAACCAGCCTTTTTCGAACCATCGTTGTTCACAGCTGAACCCGTTATGACAGCATGAATTGTGTCGCCATCTGAGATTGCGTTCGACAATCGCTTAAGTACAAGGATGCCACCACCACTCCCGAAAACAGTTCCGTTAGCCATCGCGTCAAAAGCCCTGACGTGCCCGTCCGAAGAGACCACCCCGCCATCATCGCAAAAGTATCCCGCCCGGTGGGGAACACGCACGGAGATCGCTCCCGCAAGGGCCATATCGGTTTCCCCGCTAAAAAGGCTCTGGCAAGCCAGATGAACGGCGACCATTGAAGTCGAGCAAGCTGTTTGTACCGTGATACTGGGCCCCTTCAAATTCAGTTTGTAGGAAATCCGCGTACTCAAAAAATCCTTATCATTTCCAATCAAAGTCGGAATGTATTCCTCGGCAAATCGACTGCCCAGCCCTACGTTCATGAAATAGGTATTCATGGCGGCTCCGGTGAACACACCAATTGATCCTTGATAGCGATCGGGATCGTAACCAGCGTCCTCGAGCGCCTCATGGGCCAACTCCAGCAGGATACGGTGCTGTGGATCCATGGTCCTGGCCTCCATCGGAGAGAAGCCAAAAAAGGTTGCATCAAAATCGCCCGGCTCCTCGAGGATTGGTGAGGCCTTTACGTAGTTTGGATTGCTCAGGTAGGAGGCAGGCACGCCGGAATCCAGGATTTCCTGGTCTGACAACCGGGAAATCGACTCGATGCCTTCAGCTAAGTTATGCCAGAACTCGTCGACGTTGCGCGCGCCTGGCAAGCGGCAGGACATCCCGACAATGGCGATATCGTAGCTGTTCTCCATCTTATGTTTCGGCTGACTCGGAAATGGAACAGTCCAGCGAACGAGCCTCTTTAGAATAGAAATACTTGAACCCTCTTCGAATAAATGCCGCAAGCACCATGCCTCTTGCGTGAAGCAGCAGGCGGACAATGTGCACCAACCGGCGAGGCCGCGCCTTAAAATGGTCGAAATAACAAACCCAAAGCACGCTTGACCCAATCAGGCCGCGACGGTCGAGCATTCGGCTGACACCACCTGGATAAACACGGCGCCGCTCATTCCGGATGAGCGCTAATAATCCTTGCGTGACAAATTCAGAATCGCGAGTAGCATTTCGATCGTGCAACCGGTACTCCACAGTTGTCGGGTGGATGATCTTGACGATTGGACTTGCGTTGCCGAGTTTGAACAGAATATCTTGGTCATCATAGCTGCCGGAATCGGGAGAATAGCCTCCCACACTTAGGACCCTATCTTTTCGGAGGATGAAGATACTGTTGATTGTTATAGTTGGAACGGATTTACCAAAATAATCCTTGCATTTAATGCACTCCACTCGCCGTGGTTTGCCGGGCGTGATAGTTCTTGTCCGGCCCTGGGACGCCAGCAGAACAGGGGGGTGTTCGAAAGCGTCAATAACACGCTTATATACCGTCAGTGCATAGGGGAAAAGAATGTCATCATGATCAAAACAAACTATATATTCGCCTCGCGCATGCTGCATTCCCCTATTCCGGGCAGAAGGTGCACCTGAATTCTGCTGCTGAAAAATGCGAATCCGGCTTGAGAATGGCTCAAGGTGGTTAACGGTATCGTCGGTCGACCCGTCGTCAACGACGATAATCTCATATTGAGAATGAGGAAAATCCTGGTTAAGGAGCGATTGAATTGTTTCTCCAATTAATTTGCCTCTGTTCCAAGTCGGAACCACAATGCTAAAGAATGGCGTCGTCATCGTTATACCAACTGATCCTGGCACGTTCACCCGCTAGCACCAGTTGCGGTAATGTGAATACATGGCTTTCGCTTCCACCGGCGTCTACGAAAGCCCGACCTGAATGACCGGCTCAGGCAAGGCCTTGCGATCCGCTTTCCCAGTCGGCGCAAGAGGTATTTCATCGATTTTCTGGAAATGATTGGGGATCATGTAATCGGGAAGCTGTGTTCTGAGGTAATGCTTCAGATCATCAATTTGGAGGCCAGATTTACAGACTACGTAAGCGATAATCGGGATGATGTTTTCGGAGTACCTTTTAACGGTAACAATGCAGTCGCTGATCCCTGGGTACTCGCTGATGATATGTTCAATTTCGCCCAGTTCGATTCTCAATCCCCGTATCTTTACTTGGTGATCCTCGCGACCTAGATATTCGATGTTGCCATCTGGCAACCACCTTGCGATGTCGCCACTTCGATAGATTTTTTCCCCGGGATTCGCGGGATTGTCGGTGAACCTCTCATCTGTCAAGGTCGGGTTATTCAGGTAACCTTTGGCAAGACCGACTCCGGCTATGCACAGCTCTCCAGTCTCACCGATCGCGACCTGCTGCCCATCCCGGATGATGTAGAGCTTGTGGTTCTGGATTGGTCGGCCGATCGGTATCGTTTGGAAATCATTACTTGCCGGGCAATCAAAATAAGTAACGTCAACGGTAGCCTCAGTCGGACCATAAAGGTTGGTGAGGCGAGCACCTGTTCGATTGCCCCAGATATCATTGAACTTCCTGACGTGGGTGGGTGTCAGCGCCTCGCCGCTGGCGAACACACGCCGAATAGAAGCAAGGCTATGAACAACACTCGGAACCTTCCCACCCAGGTATTCCAAAAAGACATTCAGCATTGAGGGAACAAAGTGCATCACGCTGACCTGGTGTTTCTGGATCGTCTTAACAATGGCCAGCGGATTCCATTCACCGCCGGGCATCAAGAAACACAGCCGGGCGCCTTCCAGGATCCACCAGAACAGCTCCCAGACCGACACATCAAAGCAAAAGGGAGTCTTTTGTAAGATGAGATCGTTTCGACTAATTGGATACCGGTGCTGCATCCAGTGCAACCGATTCACGAGCGAGCGATGCTCAATCATTACTCCCTTGGGCTTTCCGGTCGAACCAGAGGTATAGATCACATACGCCAGATCCTCGGGAGTATTTACAATACTCGGATTGTCTGTTGGCCCATGATAGATGTATGGGTCATCGAGATTCAGAACCGTGCCATGAAAGTCAATCTTATTGACTGTCTTCGTGTGCACCAGCAGAATTCGCACGGCGCCATCCGTTAGCAGAAACTTGATGCGCTCAGGTGGATTTGCCGGTGATATAGGAAGATAAGCAGCGCCGGCTTTTATGATGCCCAGGATGCCAATGATCATAGCGAAGGATCGTTCGACCATTACGCCGACGACCTGACCAGGGCCTACACCTTCGGCTCTCAATAGATGCGCTACTTGATTCACTCTTTCGTTGAGCTGGGCGTAAGTGAGAAAGGACAAGCCAAAGCCGAGGTCGTGATCACAAATGACCGCAGCTTTGACTGAGTTTTCAGCAATGCGTGACTCGATTAGTTCTTGAAGGGTTACTTGATCTGGAAACGGCGCTGCGGTGAGATTGAAGTGGGCTATCTTTTCGAGATCCGACCCACTAGCCACCCACGATGTGGCATCTCTCAATTTCTGTGAGGCGGTAACGGTCACCACGACCTCCTAGTCCGATCGCTAAGCATTTTTCCTAATAACTCTTCATGGATCTGGGTTGTGCCTTCGATGATCTCCATGATCTTCGCGTCACGGTAATAGCGTGATACGGGCGACGATCCATGACAGCCAGAGGCACCTCTGATTTGAACAGCATCCGAAGCTGCCGAAACTGCAGCTCTCGAGCTGAAATATTTAGCCATCAGTGTCTTTTCAAAAGCCTCCGGAAGATGTTCGTCCTGTGCCTGGCAGGCACGTAAACATAACAAGCTCGCCGCTTCCAAATCAGTTCCCATTCGCGCAATCAGCGACCGAATCATTCCAATTTCACCTACGGTTCTGGCGCCAATCTTTCGTTCGGCTGCATAAGCGATGCTCTCTTCGAAGCAGCCTCGAAGTAACCCTAACCCCGAGCAGGCCGTGCTGATTCGTCCGTACTGCAAACCAACCGGTGCCACATGCGAAAGCGCAAAGCCTGGTTTGCCAACGAGATTCTCTGCGGGCACTTCGACGTCGGTGAATTCGACCTCCGCGAGACCCGCAGCACGAAAGCCCATCAAATCGAATATTGGTCTAACTCGAACACCAGCAATATCTTTGGGAACTAAACAAGCGACCCAGTGTTGTTCAAGTTTGCCAAATACGAGAAACAGATTCGCGTGTTGCACGCAACTTATCCATTTCTTGGTGCCGTTGAGAACGTAATGCTGGCCTTTGCCGCTCAGTTTCGTTGAGAGGGACTGGAGATGACTTCCAGCGCCGGGTTCAGTCAGAGCGAACGCGGCGATCATCTCCCCGCTTGCCAAAGGAGGAAGCCACTTTTGTTTTTGTTCAGTCGTGCCCCATTTCAGCAAAGTCATAGAGACCATCGACTGCACTGTGAGGAAGCTAGTCAAGGATGATGACGCCTTTCCAAGCGCCTCATTCAGCAGTCCGAATGTGACTGTGTCCCATCCCTGTCCGCCGAAGTCTTTAGGCACGCTACAGCCGAAGTAACCAGCTTTGGCCAGCAACTTTAGCACAGACTCAGATATCACTTGTTCTCGATCCCACTGTTCGGCATAAGGTTCGACATTCCCACTTACGAATGCCTTAAATTCCTCATGTTTGGCCTGTTGCCGAGGGTTCAATGAGAGATGCATAGACGACTATCAGTCAACCGGTCTGTTGACCCAGAGGAACGGACGAGTGTTCGGCATTTCGAAATCCATTCTTCTTCATGACAAAGGCCGCAGCCGCATTGAGAGACTTAAAATTCTCGATATCCAAATCGTCCATTTCCACTTCGACGGCGAAGGTCTTTTCGATAAACGTCATCAATTGGACCGCAAAGAGCGAATTCACAATGCCCATTTCGAAGAGATTATCGTCTTCATCTAATTCCGGGATGTGGATCGAGTTCAATAAAAAGCCTTTGACAGTTTCCTTTATTTGCTTTTCCGTGGTCATGTGAGTCTCTCGAAAGTTATTTACTTAGATCCTTTTTCTCTTGGGTGGAAGCAAAGTTCGAACCTGTCATCGTGAGGAGTTAATCGATTGGATAGTCATAAAATCCTTTGCCGGTCTTTCTTCCCAAATGCCCGGCATGGACCATTTTTCTTAATAGTGGACAACATCGATACTTCGAATCTTGAAAACTCTCATAAAGAACGTCGAGCGAACGCATCACTGTATCTAATCCAATCAAGTCCGCTGTCTCTAATGGACCCATTTTATGGCCGAAGCACTTTTTGAAAATCATGTCAATTTTATCCGCCGTCGCCACCTGGTCTTGCAAGACAAAGGCGGCCTCATTCATGAACAAATGTGAAATTCTGTTTGAAACAAAGCCCGGCAGGTCCTCGACAATGATTGCTTCCTTGCTGAGCAGAGAAAGTAAGTGCAACAGCGTCTCGAGAGTTTTACTTGAAGTGTGCAACCCGCGGATAACCTCGACAGTCGGCTTCAAATGAACCGGATTCATAAGATGGATTCCCACCACGTTCTCTGGTCGATTTGTGGCGCCGGCAATCTTGGTGATAGAAATACACGACGTATTAGCACCAAAACAGACTTGCCTTGGCACAATGCGGTCCAACCTCTCATAGAGGGGCTTCTTGACGGTCCAATCCTCAGTCACGTTTTCGATGAGGAAATCACAAGACGCGACTGATTCGAGATCAGTACTCAAGACCATCCTTTGAATAGCTTCGTCTCTTGTAACTCGGGGCAACGTCTTGGAAAGTGCGGGAGCAAATCGTATGTTGTTTAAAATTTCGAGCTGGGCATGTTCCAATACACCGTCAGAAATATCGACGACTACAGCCTTAATCCCATGAAGAACCAGATCAGTGACAACACCAATCCCGATATTTCCTGCGCCTATAACACCGATTGTCTGTAGTGTCATCCTAGTGAGCCCGCCGACTCATAACACGCATGCGTCTCTTTTGACCTCGAAGAGCCGCCACGTTGCTGCCGCTCTGGGACTGTTCAGAACCCCCGTTTAACTTAGCGGCGAGAAGAGCCACCGTTGGGTACTCGAACATGTTGACAATAGACAGATCTCGTTTCAACTCTCGCTTGATCATCGCGATCACTTGCACTGCCTTCAGTGATGTTCCGCCGACTTCAAAGAAATTATCGTGGATCTGAATTCGTGACCTGCCTAAAACCTTTCTCCAGATCTTCATCACCCCCGTTTGCAAACCCGTTGCGCCTTCGAAATCTCCGTTTGTCGGAGGATATTCATTCTTCAGCCGGAACTCCTCGATGGCTCTTGATAGCTGATCGATGTCGCAAAGACTGTCCGCAATCTTTTGGAAGCGCTCAGAGCGATCTGGCATGAGAAATCGATGAGTTCTATGACCCATGAACGAAGTAGGGCTTGGGCCTGCGCTCCTTTTTTCGTTTGGTGCCTTCTTTTC
>F14TC_100073354_pt1 | contig 11103 bp, 6 predicted proteins | sample KannatnBrdUF14TC_FD_10806 | JGI IMG/M metagenome (IMG submission 10806)
GGGATGTGCGTGAACACCATGGTATTGAGCAGTCCAAAGCGTCCGGCAATCCGCACCGCGACAAGATATGACGCAGCGGTGAGTACTCCCATCCAGAAAAACACCACGCCTGCCGTAGCCATCGACGTGTCAAAGCGCTGATGAAGCCACAGCGCCAACATGGACTGAACCACGAACCCGCCACCAAATGCGTCGAGACTGAATAGCGCTGCGAGCGTGTAAACCATTCTCTTCGACTCATGGAGTGGCGCTTTTTGTTGCGGCGCTGCGGCGGACAATGTTTTGGGAAGTCCGCGATAGATGAGCCCCGCTGCGCCGGCGATGAGCGCATAGAAGATGAACATCAAGCGGATGACATTCGTCGAAACCATACCCGTCACGCCGGCAATCGCCGGGGGAAGCGCACTCGCCAGGGATCCTGTCGCACCGAGCAACGCACCCATAAGGCTGTAGCGCGCAAAGACTGCCGTACGCTGGCGGTCTCCTATCAACTTTGCGAGGACGGAATGCTCCAATGGCAGAAACACGCTCACATCGCCGTTTGAGGGATTGAGAGTTCCCACAAGAGCGACCACCATTAGCGGCCAGAAGCTCGTGAACACGAAGAAGCCGAAACCTGTTCCGGCCATTAATGCAGACGCCACAAGCAGGAGGCTGCGATAGTGAAAACGCCACGCGTGAAGTCCAACTGCCAGGGTGAGCAAGCCCGATCCGATGAGCGTGATCGTCGCGATAATGCCGACCTGAAAGGGCCTCAAGCCGAGTTGCACCAGATACAAGGGCAGCAGCAGGCTGACGTAACCGTCGCCGAACGCACGGAGTCCCTTCGCAATTAATAGTCGATGGACGCCGGTCGATTCCGAAAACATGAATCTTTCTCCAGTTTCTCCAATGCCGGCATCAAAGGACAGAAACTGGAAACCAGAGAGGAAATGAGACACGGCGTCCAGCGTCCGCTCCTTTGCCGGAGCACAGATTTGGACGGGACACCGTCTTGGCGGCAAGCCACCGGGGATCTGTTAGACCCGATTGGAGAAGCGTACCTCACGCGAATCGACTAGGGCAATAAGGAAGCGTAACGTTTGGCCTGCGATAATCGTTCTACCTTTTTTAACCAAATGTCGGCAGGAATAGTTGTAGTAGTGAGATGAACAGGCTAACGGCTTCGAAGCTCGATGATCAACCGCGAGAAAGAACTGACGATGAACACCGAATCAATAATAGCCGCAGAGACAGGTAGCGATGCGTAGTCGCAGTTTGAATTAATAGATGATCGGGGTCGGCGGACAGTAGAGGGAAATGTTAAGTGTGTAGCGTGTTTCGGATTGCGCAATCCATTTTTTCAGTCGAAAGTCTCTGCATCCTTGAAGCGTGCCTATTACCTGATATGTTCCTGAAGGCAGTTCAAATTCGTTAACGACCGTCACTTGCAGTGACAATCTTCTTCGCAATGTTCTTTGCCTTGAAGGTAACGGTAACTCCGGGAATTGAGGCTCCAACATTGTCCGTCGCTAGTCCGGATACTTTTGTGAGCCAGGCTGGGTAGCGATTGGACCAACAGAGGAACTGACAAGTTGACGGTAGATGTTCGATTTGCTTTGCGGCCTCACAAACCCTCACGAACTGAGAAGTGGAGATAGTAGAGTGTGTTTTTCCGTCTTGCGAAAACAAAGATTCTCTTTTAGTTCAGCCACCCACAGCTACCTCAATTATTTTGCTTGGCCTGTGCATATGTTTTCTGCGGGCTACCTCGCTGGTACTCTGAATATCATTAAAGAGAACAGCCAATCCGCCGCATAGGAAGAGAACGATCATGTCGAAAGAGCACCTCGCGACTTATTTAAATGACCATTTGGCAGGTTCGCTCATAGCTGTCGAGATAATGGAGCATCTCGAAACCGAAGCCTCAGATTTGATGCCGGATTTAGCCGCGCTGAAATCTGATATAGAAGCGGATCGCGACCAGCTTAGGTCGCTTATGCATCGGCTCGGTATTGCCGAGAGTCGAGTTCGAAAAGTGACCAGTTGGATAGCGGAGCAGGTCACTGAAGCGAAGTTCGAGGCTGACGACGAGACCCGGGGGACCTTACGTCGTCTCGAAAGGCTCGAAGCCCTTGCGGTTGGAATTGATGGCAAATCGGCACTCTGGCGGGCGCTTAATGCCGCCGCAGAAGTGGCTCCGGAGCTCCGCGGAATGGACTATGAACATCTAACCGAACGTGCGCAGAAACAGCGCAGTCACGTGGAGATGTTGCGGCTCCAAGCCGCGAGATTGGCTCTCGTTCTAGTTCCATAACCAGAATCGTAATCACTAGGATCGGCAACTTCACGCTTCAACTTTGTGTCTCTTCCGCCGCGATACACCTCTCCCATTCCGCCCTTATCAAGAAGTGCAATGATCTCTGTACGAGGCGAGTTGCTGCCCAATTGCGATGGCCATAGAGGTGTCGCGATTATAGCCAAACGTAACACATCTACGAGATCGATGCTGTGCTCGATCAGTGCTACGAACCGTCAGCCACTTACTTCAAAGTTCAGAGCACCGAAGGGAGGACGTACCTGCTTCGGTTATGATGAACAGGCCGACGAGTGGACATTGCAGAGTGGCTTCGATGGCGATGAGTTGCGGGCACGGCCGTGCATCGAGATGGTCACGGTTGACGCGATCACTAAGACTGCAGGCCGAACAACAGGTCGAATCCTGCGAGTACTGTCATTCTGACGATGCTGAGATTCCTTTCGATCGGCTTCTTGCCGAAGAAACCGGCAAGCACGGGCCGTCTGAATTCATGTTGACTGAGCCGGCAGTTCTTCCCATCTGCAAGCATCCCGTGACAGAGAAGACCCTCGTCGAACGCAAAGTTGATTGTCGGCAGTCCAATCTGCGATTTCGGTTCCCAATTAGGGTAATTTAGACGTCTGACCCCGAATTAGAGCTGCGGGCCAATTGACAATCACAGACAGGGGCTCATGTCCTCGTCGGGTAGATACGGCGGATACGAGAAATCGCTGGCCCTCCGGCGCGACGTCATAGGTATAGGACCCATTAAAAACAGCTGGAAGAGAAAACAGAGCGCGCGGCGATCCGAGATCGAGTGATTCCGGACTCGCTTTGATCGTCACTGACATCAACTCGCCGTCACTTGCCACATAGAAGAGTTCCTGGTTATCTGGCCTCCAGTGAGGAAACCTGCCGCCATTACTGGACGCTTGCCACCGTTGCTGTCGACTGGGAGGTTCAGTTTGGAACCGTTCAACGTAAACTTCCTGCCGACCGCTCTCATCCGAAACGTAGGCCAACCATCGCCTGTCCATCGAAAGTGCCGCTTCAGGTTCGCGATGCGACATGCTGCGCAAGAGGTGGGGCTCGCGTGTCGGCATAACACTTCGTATACGGAGTTGGCCTTGGCCGTTCTTGGTGTCGGAGTCGTAATACACGACGGAGTGGTCATCGAACCACCCGACAACGTGTTGATTGCCTGCCGAAGCCGCCAGGACTTCAGTCTCTCCGATACCGTCACTCTTTCGCAGAAATACATTGATGACCGGTTCGCGGCGTCCGTTAAATGCGATCTTAGATCCATCCGGCGACCATGCGGCGCCGGTTCCCTGAGAGGCGAGCCTGCTGGAGATCCCACGTGAAAGATCCAAAACGAAAAGTCCCGCATCAGGCGTGTCCCGGTTAAATGCTACTTTCCTGGCATCGGGCGATAGTCGAGGAGAGTTTAGAAAACCGGGCTCTCCGACGGTACCGAGTACTTTGCCGCTACGATCGACCCACGTCAATTGCAGCTCGACGGGCGAACCGTAGACCAGAAGACCGTTCTCTGAAACGGCTAGCTCCGGTGTATTGCTGAGAACCCCAACAGGGCCTCCAAGAGTCACAGCCTCCCCGATCAGCCGGGCGGAAACCGGGTCCCATGGCTGGGCTATAACAGTGTTATTCCTGGCCCAGATCAAATAGTCTTGCCCGGCTTCTGTTCTCGTTGGTATCGCCCACGAATCCAATTTTCCGATCCGCACTTTCATGTTCGGATCATCAAGGGAGCCGGCATACACACCAACCACCTCCGCGTTCGGACTGCCGGTCCAATAGACGAATCGTTTTCCATCAGCAAGAAAATGGGGGGCGTTAATAGTCTCCTGACGTCCAGGGTCTTGGGCCCGCACGACTACCGGAGTCCCACCTGCCGCAGCAATTTTATAAATCGCTCCTGAACCAGGCGAGAAGAGGATAATTTCATCATGATTCCACGTCCCGCCCTGAGGAGTTGGTGCGTCGGCGAGTGTTTGCAGGCGTCCACCGTCCGCATCGACGCGCTTGAGTTTGCCTCCCGCAAAGAAGCCTATCGAACGACTGTCCGCGGACCAAAACGGAAGATGCGCACGCTCAGTGCCGGGCAACTCGCGTGCTGAGGTCGAATCGAGCGGCTGGATCCAAAGGCGCATTTGTCCATCACGAGTAGCCGTGAACGCCAAGAAGCGGCCGTCTGGCGATAAAGCCATTCCTCCGCGATTTGGTGCACGCAAGAACTCAACACCAGGAGGCGGCGCAATTCTGACCCGGAGTACCGGTTGCTCGCCGTCGCGCGCAGGCGGGCGAAGAAAATAAGTCCCCAAAGCTATAGCCGCCACCACAATGGCCAGAGCAATTGCCACGAATGGCCATTTGGGTTTTCGAGCGACTGAAAGGGAAAGCGGTTCTTGCTTCGAGTCTTCGATCGCGTGCTTGACATCCTTTGCGTTCTGCCAGCGTGCGTCCGGATCTTTCGCCAGACAACGCGCAATGACTCGTTCAAGACTGGCTGGGATTTGAGGTGCGACGCCACGAAGTTGCGGGGGCTCCTCTTTGAGGATCGCAGCAATGAGCCTAAGAGCAGACTTACCCTGAAAGGCCCTGCGGCCCGAAAACAATTCGTACAGGACGCAGCCGAGCGCAAATATATCGGTGCGCACGTCCACCTCGTGTCCTTCGATTTGTTCCGGTGCCATGTATGCCGGCGTACCGATGATCATTCCTGCATGCGTTAACGACTCTTCGAGCGTCTTCGTCTCACCGGTACCGCCTTCGGCGGCCGAAACCTTAGCCAAACCAAAATCCAGAACCTTAACGCCCGACTTAGTGATCATGGTATTGGCCGGTTTCAGATCGCGGTGGACGATTCCTTGCGCATGCGCTGCAGCCAACGCATCGCAAATTTGCGAGGCATAGCGGATTGCGAGGTGGACCGACACTGGTCCGTGCAGTTGTTCGCCATCGAGGTACTCCATTACGAGGTAGTTCGGTCCGACATCGTACACACTACAAATGTTGGGATGATTTAACGCTGCAATCGCGCGCGCTTCCCGTTCGAAACGATCCGTAAGCGTCGCTTTTGTAATCTTGATGGCGACAAAACGATCCAGCCGCGTGTCTCGCGCTTTGTACACTTCACCCATTCCACCTGCGCCGATCAGCGAAAGGAGTTCGTATGGGCCAACTTTGGTTCCGGCATTCAGAGACATGTAATGTTGCGGCGATTATACGGCAGGCAACTCCAAATCATGCGCCCGGGGCTTTGCGAATTTCCGACGGATTGGGAAACCCGGGTTGTATTGTTACGCAGCGACCATAGTTTCCTTTGAAAATCTCCCGATCCGTTTCGTTAACGTGAGCAGAACATCTCCGCTGAAACGCGGACGATACAAAACAGACACGTGATTTCAAGCGATCAGCGATGCGAAATCCTCGTCGCTACAACCCCGTTGGCCCAGAAAAACCACTGCGCCTCCGTACAAGATCGTTCCTTGCTTCCGGACTAATATTTTTTAGCAGATGGTTGCTGTGATCAAGCCATGACATGCATTTAGCGAAATAGATTCGATATAGCTGATTTACTACAATTGGTTAATGCTTACTCTTGCGCACTCTAAGATACTTAACTAAATATTGTGAAGTCATGCCATAATGCGCGCATTACGACTTAGCGGCGCAAATTTCCGACCTGCTTTGTCGGGGAGAAAGATCAATGCCCACAAAACCGACCTACTGGGTCCGTTCCAAGCAGACTAACGAAATTGGCTGTTTCGGTCCAAGACCGGTGCCGGCTCAATTCAAGAAGCTTGAAGACGCGAAACAGTATCGCAAGGAACTGAATCTACGCAGAGGACCGTATCATCCTGGGTACATCATCGAAGAGCACGACAGTCCTCCGGTTTCCCATTGGAAGTCGAAGATCGTGATCATTCGGTCGTAACGACGGCAGTTTCTGGAGGATTTATGTCTCTTACAATAACATCAAGAATCGTTTCCGGTGTGGTCATCATGGATCTATCCGGCAGGTTGTGCTTCCTTGAAGTTTCTTTGCGTGAACATGTCAACGAATTGTTGGAAGAAGGTTACCGCGAGTTCGTACTGAATTTGGCGGATGTTCCATACATTGACAGCTTCGGTCTCGGTCAACTGGTCACTATTTGGACTTCGATCCGCGGCAACGACGGCCAATTGGCCTTCCTGCGGCCAACAGATCACGTTCAGCACCTGTTTCAGATCTCAAAGCTCAATACCATTTTTCACATCTCGGGGGAAGAATGGCAGGCCGTGAGCAGCGCACGCATGAATTCCCCTGTTTCGGCGTAAACAACTCAACCCGGACCACAATCATCGACAAGGAGAGGAGCTCTCGGCTTTGCCTTCGAGTTTGTTCAACTCGTGTTCCTGCGGCCGCACCTGCTCGACAGTCTCTTTCATCAAGCCCACCAAGCGCAACTTCTCCGAATTCGACAGTTCGAGGGATCGAACCAGTCGCGAACAATTGAACTCGCACACGGCCCAGATTCCACGACGCGCGGCGGTATTGCGGCTTTTTTGGACCTTGGTGTCTCTTCAAGCTTAGCTCGAAGCTGATTGACCTAAGGTCAGATCGGTTACTCACGTCGGATTGTGCCAGTGGGCGAGAAATAAATCCTGGATCATTACGCTTACGGTGGCCCCAAACCTCCGCCCATCGATCATCTTGGAATCAATGATGCTTTTGTTGGAAAAGGGTCCGTTGAATTCCAGGCCGCGGAGAAGCCGGCGATCAAGATTGCGATGTTGCGGAATCGAGGCTTATTGCGGTTTAAGAGGAGTCGGGCGGCTGAAATTCAACGCCAAGCTTGTCACAACAGGCTCCNNATACCCTCAAATGAACTTAGGATGAAATAAAATGACAGGAAAAATCATTTCGTATTCACCCGACCGTGGCAAAGGTCTTATCTGGTCGGACAATCCCGACGACGTAGTTCGCTCTATCCGTTTCGATAAGAGTGCAATCACTGAGTCATGGGTTCCTGTTAAGGGACAGCACGTTGAATATGACACTACGGAGCGTGGACTTCCCCAAGCAACCCGCGTCCGATTGCTTGATGTGCAACCGTGACAGGCGTCGTAACATTTTGGAAAACAAAACGAGAATGGCAGACCGGCTGGCGGGGGTTTGCCAACTGCGACGAACCTGATAGCAACAGCGAATCCCAGTGCATTTTTGTCCATTTTTCGGACATTAGGTCCGGTGGATTTCGATATTTGACCGAAGGCGACGTTATCTCGTTCGGTATCGAAAAGACCGACCGAGGCTTGAAAGCCGTCAATGTCGAGGTCAACGAGGACTAGTAAATTGACCTCACCTTTCGCCGGGCAATACCGGTTCTGCCCTCGCCGAGCCGTGGAAGGGCGTTTCTTAAGAGTGGGGAACGCCCCGTAAAAAAAGCACCTATTCCCCGTAAAAATACCCTCCATCGGCCGTAACCCGTAAGAAGGTCGACGTATATACAGATAGGGGACGCCCACCGGAGCAGGATGCTTCGTAGCGTCCTGCGCAAGCAAGTTTAAACCTTTTAGACTTAATTTAGACTTTGGGGAATTCTGATAATCAATTTCCCCAAATGGGGTTCTGATGCAAGCATTATGTGTCTATCAGAACCCTAATTTTTCGCCGCATTGTTCGCTGACAATACTGATGCCGCCCTCGGTAAACACTCTATCAAGTGACCGTAACAAAAAATCAACAACCTGTCCTCCAATGCGATATTCTCGGCAAGATGATTTCCGCTTTCTGAAACGGCGGTCGGACGCTTGGAGTTGTTCCGGTCGCCGTTCATTTTTTCGGCGTGTTTGCCCCTAACCCGTGGGTAACGACGGCTATTCGAATTGCCTTAACATAGAATGGATCTGCCAGGCTGCCGAGACACTTTCTGCCCTTCAGTTGAGCGGCATCGACCACGTGTGATTATTGGCGGGCGACCTGTACTTCAACGTGGTGTTCATGATGATCGTCAACCAGAGCGATATAAGATTGTTCTTGCGTTACGCAATCAAAGATCACGCTCGTTTTGGCTCTGGCATCGGATGAGAGTTGGATCACGATGTGGTAGAGAGTTTCTCCGTGACGGTATTGCAGCCTGAATGCACTCCAGGTTGAAGGAAAGCGCGGAGCAAAATATAGTTTGTCAACTTCGAGCCGAAGTCCTAGAAGCGATTCCATGATCAGGCGGTACATCCAGCCCGCTGAACCGGAATACCATGTCCATCCACCCCGTCCTGCGTGAGGCGGAAGCGCATAGACGTCGGCCGCGACCACATAGGGTTCGACTTTATAGGTTGCAACCGCCTGCGGTGATTTACCGTGCATGACCGGGTTAATCATGTGGAACAATTCCCAAGCTCGTTCGTTGTCCCCCAATTCCGCAAAAGCCATTGCCGACCAGATTGCGGCATGGGTGTACTGCCCGCCGTTCTCTCTTACTCCCGGGACGTACCCTTTTATATACCCCGGTTCTAGGAGGGACTTGTCGAAAGGCGGATCGAGGAGCCGAATTAACTGATTGCTTCGCCGCACGAGGCGCTCATTCAGGGCATTCATGGCGCAGCGTGAGCGCTCGGCGTCTCCCGCTCCCGACAGAACGGACCAGCTTTGCGCAATCGAGTCGATCTGACACTCGGAATTAATCACCGAGCCCAGCGGCGAACCATCGTCGAAGTACGCACGGCGATACCACTCACCGTCCCAACTGTTCTGCTCGAGGTTTTGGCGTAGATGCGCTGCCTCGCTCCGGCACCGATCCGCGAATGTTATGTCCCCACGCAGGCACGCTATATCTGCGAACCGCACAAGCACGTCATATAGAAAGAACCCCAACCAGACGCTTTCGCCTTTGCCATGCTGACCCACGAGGTTCATTCCGTCATTCCAATCACCGGAACCCATGAGCGGAAGTCCGTGGTCACCAAATCGGAGCCCCTGCATGATGGCGCGCACGCAATGATCGTATAAACTCGCCGCTGCTTCCGAACGGACAGGCAAATCGTAGTAAGAGTCCTCGTCAGTCCTTATCGGTCGGCCTTCGATAAAATGGATGTGTTCGTCCAATACACCGGTATCTCCGGTGGCTATGACGTAGCGGGACGCGGCCAACGGCAACCAAAGGTAATCATCGGAGCAACGCGTCCGCACGCCTCGGCCCGCGGGCGGATGCCACCAGTGCTGAACGTCACCTTCCTGAAACTGGTGCGCGGCGCAAACGAGCATGTGGTTGCGCAGGAGGCCTGGTTCCGCATAAATCAGCGCCATCGCATCCTGCAATTGGTCGCGAAAACCGACCGCCCCTCCTGGTTGATAGAAGCTGCTGCGTGCCCAGAAACGGCAGGCAAGCGATTGGTACACGAGCCAGCCGTTCACTAGAACATTGATCGACGGATCGGGTGTCTCGACATGCACCGTCCCGAGGGTCCGATTCCAGTATTGCCAAACGGCTTCGAGCGCGCCGCGTGCTGCCGCATATCCCCGAAAGCGATGGGCCAAGCCTTGCGCCTCGTCCGCGTTTTGTCCGGCGCCCAGCGTGAAGATAATTTCTCGCTCTTGGTGTTGCGCGAGATCGAAGGGAGCTTGGATGGCCGCACAGGGATCCATACCGGATCCGACTCTGCCGGAAAGTCTCGCGCGCGCCATCGCCGCGGGACTCGACAGAACGCCGTTACGTCCAAGAAATTCCGTCCGATCGCCGGTGACTGTAACAGATACATCATTTACGCCGAAGAACGCAACGCGATCACGGAACTCCGTACTGTATGGGTTGCGGGCGAAGAGCGTGCCTGGATGGGTGTCAAGCTCGGTCGTCACGTGCATCATCGACTTGGAGCGCAGGTCTCCCAACACCCACTCGACATAGCCTGTGACGGAAAGCCGGCGTGGCCGCCCGGAATCGTTTCGCACTTTGAGGACTGCGAATTTCACCGGCGCGTCAATCGCAACGTAAACCCAAAGTTCTGTCCGAATACCCCCTTCGCTGTGTTCGTAGATGCTGTATCCGAACCCGTGCCGGGTGATATAAGGCACCCGCCCACCGCAGGGCAGCAAGGTTGGCGACCAGAAATAGCCGCTCTCTTCGTCGCGAATGTAAAAGGCTTCTCCGCTTGGATCGCTCACCGGGTCGTTGCTCCAAGCAGTGAGGCGGAATTCGTGGGCATTCTCGCTCCACGTGTTGGCGGCACCGGCTTCGGAGATGACCGTTCCAAAAGATGTGTTCGCTATTACATTCACCCACGGTGCTGGGGTCATTTGATTCTGTGTCGTGGTGATCACGTACTCGCGTCCATCGGGTGTGAATCCTCCGAATCCATTGAAGAACAGCAATTCGCGAGCGCCATCGATTGGCTGTTTCTCGGACTGTAGGAAGAAGTTGCGAATTCGCGTACCCTTATGAGCGGACGCGGCAGCAGGAATAAGGACTTTAGGACTGAGCTGTTCCGCGAGTGAACCCTCAGTATCGGTAATGATCGCGCGGGCTACAGCTTGGAGCAGAGTGCGGTCCTCGGTGGATATCTGCTCGGCGAGCCTGACCAGGATGCCGCCCGGCCGATCGGTGACGTCCACTTCAACGCCGGCTGCGATCAACCCCATGATCTGGTCGTGAAGCGGTTGTCGATAACCCGCCTGGTCTTCGTTCCAGATCACCAGATCCACAGCCAGCCCCTTGAGTCGCCAGTAGGCGTGAGCCTGCACGAGTTGGCGCGCCAATTCGATGTTGGCCGCATCGGTGATCTGCAGGAGCACGATGGGCAGATCGCCGGAGATCGCGTAGCCC
>F14TC_100500449_pt1 | contig 11100 bp, 8 predicted proteins | sample KannatnBrdUF14TC_FD_10806 | JGI IMG/M metagenome (IMG submission 10806)
GCAACAGGAGCATTCAGGTCAACTTTCCCTTCATCATACAGCTTCATTATTGCCGATGTTGTTGCTATGACTTTGGTAACAGAAGCGAGGTCATATATAGTTCGAATTGTTGTAATTTCAGAACCGGCGTCATATCTAAGCCTGCCGTATGCATTTTGGTAAATAACCCCTTTTGAATTGCCTACAACAAGAACTGCGGAAGGAAATGCCTGCTCACTGATTCCGTTTTCAACGATCTTATCGGCATTTGAAAAATCGAATGTTTTGTTCTGGGAGAGGGTATGCTCTGTTAATATTAAAAGAACAAGGAATATTTTGAATTTTACTGGCAATTATGGTAGAAAAATGTCAAAATACAAATGAATTTGAGTATCGGACATTTAGAAATTTTATTGTAAAAACCGGATTATTTTTACAAATATACCGATAAGTGATTTAAACCTCAATGAAACAGAATTTTCCACTTTTTATGTTAGTTATTTAAGATTATGCAGGTTGAAATAAAAAAAGCCCCTCAAAAATGAGGGGCTTAAAATTCAAGCTCAATTACTGCTTCGTAAACAAAATTTCCATAGTTTTAAACTCTTTCCCGGAATTATCGGGACCGTACATTTCCATGTTCATTGTGCCGTCATCATTATATTTAACGATCTCTCTTACATCGATCATTTTTCCGGCCATTGGATCATAAGTCTTTCCTGTATATTCGATTTTTTTGCCGGCTGCATCCCATTCACCAGTCATGAACATAATGCCGGTACCCATATTATCAACCCATGTAGAATAGAATTTCTTTGTGCCGTTATCGTATGCTTCAAGAGACATTCCCTCAAATGGCATCCCCATCATATTCCCGTTAAATTTAGACATTAAGTACCTTCCGCCCATGATCATTTCTCCCACAGCAGTAGCCTCAGATACAGTTGCCTCAGTACCCGGTGTCATCCAGAATTTAGTAGCCGCTTTCCATCTTCCTACATGCTGTGCAAGCATTTTGTGTACATCGCCCGGGGTTGAATATTCCATCCATTTTTTCATGGATTCATCCTGGGAATATAATGCTGATGATAACAAAACAGATAAAATAGTGAATGAAATTATTTTTTTCATTGCTTTAAAAATTTAAATTGTTTAAATGTTGATTTTTTTCTTCCTTCTTGAAGTGTAATATGAAAAACCAATTAACATTGTGCTCATTGCCATACCTATGAGTCCGCAAAGTTTTCCTTTGGGTTTTTTAACTACGGTTGTCATATCAATATCTTTGCCAAGGTCTTCAAGTGTATAAGAATATTTTACGTTTTGACCGTCTTTTGTTCCGTTTGTTGAAACAATTTCGGAAGGCATATCAAATTCATAGGTAACTTTGTAATCACTTGCGCTCATCTGTTTAGCGGCTGAAGTATCCTTTGACAGGGTATATTTCAATTCCATTCCATCGGTTACTTCTTTCCAGGTAGCCTTAACACCATCAAAACCTTTTGCGTCGGAAAGCTTATTTATATCTTTGAATGTCATATCGATATAAACATGTTTGGTAGAGTCATCAAGCTTATCTTCAACTTTAATGCTTGTTACGTCAGAGTTTGAGCTTTTGTATTTATCTTTGGCTTTTGCTTCATCAAAGTCAAATTTTCCAAGAGTAGTACCCATAGAAAAATTCTTCATGCTTGACCAATAATGTATCTTCATCGAGCCGGATCCGTCTTCTTTTAAAACTGTTTTCTGGTCGTAATTAACACATCCAACCAGGTAAACTGAAGCAGCAAATACAATCGCTGTTAAAACAGTCATTAAATTGAGCCTGTTTTTCATTATTGCTTCCTTCCTGTATTAGTTTTTTGAGTATACAAATATAAATTAAATAAAATGAATTTCAAATCCTCCATTGATGGCAAATCCTGCATTTATAAAGGTTTGAATTAATAAATCCGTTTATTTTGAAATCCCCATCCCAAAGGTGAAAGAGTCAGTAATGGAAACAGGAAGCTTACCCTTGAACTTAATCTTACCTGTAACAGCCTTCAGGGCGGCATTTATCGAAACATCGGAATCACCATAAGCACAGATATAAGAGGGGACCGAGGGAAATTCCTTTAACAGGTAAGGATTCCCCAGCGAAACAACTACTGTGCTTTTGTTCAGCTCGCAGATTTTATTTATAAGCCTTACATTTTCAGCCGATACAGAGATTTTCCCTGTTCCGTATTTAACTTTTGCATATACGGCGATGATAATATTGTCATAGTAATTTATTGAGCTTATGTCAACTGCGGCAGAGGAAATTAAATCACAATTGCTGAAATATGTTTCGACATTTGAGATCAAAAAGCCGGTATTATCAGCCTCACCGCCTTCGCTTACTATTATAACTGCTGTTTTTTTATCAGTTGATTTCATCGGGAGAACGTTGTTTTCATCCTTAACAAGAGTTATTGATTCATCTGCAATTTGCTGAGCAAGCTGATTGGCTTCCGTTGTGTTTATTGTATCCGGAATATCCTGTTCACTGACATATTTGTTTCCGAAAAGCCCCAGCCATTCTTTGGCTTTTAATATTTTTTCGACTGATCTGTCTATCCTTTCTTTTGATATCCTTCTGTTCACAACGGCATTTTCAATTGCATCAACTGTTGCATCCTCGTCAAGCGGCATAAGGATCAGATCAATTCCGGCTTCAACACACATTACTGCTACCTCTGAGGTTGAAAAATATTTTGTTATTCCCTGCATATTCAGGGCATCAGTAACAACCAGCCCGCTGAAACCGAGCTTATTTATCAAAAGTCCGTCTACTATATTAGGTGAAAGTGAGGCCGGAATATGTGAATTAGATTCGAGTTCCGGAAATGATAAATGTGCGATCATGACACTCATAACATTTTTGTTAATCGCATTTTTGAACGGTACAAGCTCAATGTTATTTAACCTATCCATGGTGAAATTTAAAACAGGGAGGTCTTTGTGTGAATCAATTTCTGTATCACCATGCCCCGGGAAATGTTTAGCGGTAGCTATTACTTTCCCTTCCTGCAGACCCTTTATCATTGCTTCCGACATTTTTGATACAAGGTTCGGATCTTCGCCAAAAGACCTGACATTAATAATAGGATTGTTCGGATTATTATTTACGTCGCATACCGGTGCATAATTCTGATGCACGCCAAGGAGCCTTGTTTCTCTTGCAATTTCAACTCCCATTTTATATGACAAAGCGGGATTATCAGTTGCGCCAATAGCCATATTATTTGGAAATATCACTCCGTCAGTAACCCGCATTTTAGTTCCTCTCTCAAAATCAGCAGATATTAATAACGGGGTTTCTGAAAATGACTGAATCTTATTTGATAATGAAGTATACTGCACGGAACTTCCCTTAAAAAAAATAAATCCTCCAACTTTTGTTTGCTCACATAATTTTTTTAATTTTTTAAAATCACTGGATCCCTCAGAGATATTTTCGGGTATGGTGCTTGAGATGACCATTTGAGCAATTTTTTCCCTCAAAGTCATTTCATTCATCTTTTTTAAAACAAAGGAACTGGAAGGACTCGAAAAGCTGAATTGTTCATCGGGGGCCAGATCTTTTGTAAAGTAGTATCTAGCAAAAAAAAATCCGGCAATTATGATAATAGGCGTAGTGAATAGTAATTTCATTTTCAAGTATTATATCACAATATTTCTACAAATTTAGCGTTTTTTATGCATAAATAAAATTTTTTAATCAAAAATAATCATTTTAGATTTCAATATAGCTATTTCGGGTAACTAAAACATTTATTGACATAACGTCCAATGTTAGTTAATTTTACTATAAGATAATTTACATATTTTCATCAATCAATATCCGCAGGAAAGCGGAAGGGGGAATAAAGATGAAACCATTTATTTTCACGTTACTATCGATTTTAGCCTACGTCACTCAGACCTTTTCAACCGGGCCAGAATGGATTTCAAGGTTTAATGGAAGCGGCAATTCGCTCGATTTTTCTTATGCTCTACTGCTTGATCAGGCAGGAAACGTGTATGTTACCGGTTACAGTACCGGATCAGGGACCGGAAAAGATTACAAAACAATTAAATATAACCCATTGGGAGTATTACTGTGGCAGGCCACTTTCAACGGACCGATTAACGGCGGTGACTATTCAAATGCAATGGCAATAGACAATTCGGGAAATGTATATGTAACAGGCAGGGTTGATTACGGAAGTACTTCTTCAGACATTGTTACTATAAAATATAATTCCTCTGGTGTTCAGCAATGGGCTTCAAGATACAGCGGTCCAGCTAATAATGTAGATGAAGGAAGATGTATCCAGGCTGATAACGCCGGTAATGTTTATGTTGCCGGAAGAAGCTATGTAACCGGCAATTCTTTTGACTGTATAACTATTAAATACAATCCAGATGGTACTCAAAGCTGGGTTTCAACATATAACGGAACAGCCAATTCTGACGATTATCTTGTATCGCTTGCTTTAGATATCAGCGGAAATGTTTATGTTGGGGGAGGTACTATCAGCAGCGGAACAGGCCAGGATTTTTTGCTTGTAAAATATAATAATTCGGGCACAGAACAATGGGTGAAAAAGTACAATGGGGCAGCCAGCGGCGGCGATGCTCTTGTTACAGTTAAGGTAGATGTTAACGGAGATATTGTTGGGGCGGGCTATGCAGATATGGGTATGACTGAAAAATATAATGTTTTAGCAATCAAATATAATCAAAACGGTCAACAGCTTTGGTTAAGCCAGTTTAATGGACCCAGCAGCCATATGGATTATGCTACTGCAATGGACGTTGATGTAAACGCTAATATATACATTACCGGAGTAAGTGCTAGACTTGTTGGTCCGGTAGTAGATTCGAACTATGTAACATTAAAATACAATCCGAACGGACAGCTTCAGTGGTCAACAACATATTACGGGCCCAATAATTCTGTTGATGTTTCAAGGGCAGTATACGCAGATAACTCAGGAAATGTTTATATAACCGGAAGCAGCGTTGGAGTTAATTCCAATGATTATGTTACCATAAAATATTCGCCGGTTGGAAATAATGTTTGGGTAATGGCATATAATGGCCCTGGGAATGCTGATGACTTCAGCACAGCAATGGCCGCTGATAATAACGGAAATGTATTCGTAACCGGAAGAAGCTTCGGAAGCGGTACAGATTTCGATTACGCTACTATAAAATATTCTGATTTAGTTGGAATTACTCCGATTACAAATGTAGTTCCTGATAGATTCAATTTATATCAGAATTATCCGAACCCGTTCAACCCGTCAACAAAAGTTAAATTTGATCTTCCGGAAGCATCAAATGTATTTTTGAATGTTTACAACACAGTTGGTGAAGAGGTTTATTCAAAATCATTTGGTCAGCTGCAGGGAGGTACTTATGAATATAACTTCAATGCAGAAAACTTAACAACAGGTGTTTATTTCTATAAGGTCATAACAAACAACTTTACTCAAACGAAGAAAATGGTTTTAGTTAAGTAATTGTTTTTATCTATATTTCCGATCAAATCCGGGTATTTATTGCCCGGATTTTTTTTGATAGTACATGATATTTACTAAAACCGGAACTTTGGTTCATCTATTGTTATTTTTAGTTTAATATATTAACTTTCGGTTAATACAGATAGTTTTCAAAATCACTTTATAGCGTATATACGGTATTGTGATGAAATCATATAATAAATAATTTTAATTCATTAAGTTTAGAAAAATTAAATGTTAACAAAATGAAGAATACCAAAACTTACATCTTTTTGATAATTGCAGCAGCTTCATTCGCATTACAAAACGGTTTATACTCTCAGCCAAGTGTTGTCTGGTCTGCTCTTTATAATGGACCGGCCAATCAGCAGGATTCTGGCGTTGGCTCATGTTTAAGCCCCAATGGGCAAATGTTTTTCGTTACAGGATGGAGCCTGGGCACAGGGACACTATCAGACATCGTTACAATCAGATATAACCCTGCTACAGGTGACACAATGTGGGTAAACAGATATTCGAATCCTGCAAATCAAGATGATAAAGTCTATGCGATTACATGTGATAATAATGCAGTTTATATCACAGGGTTTTCATTTAATCCTGGCAGGGATATCATAACAATCAAATATGATGCTGCAACGGGAAACAGGCTATGGGTGAAATTTTATAACGGGACTATTGGAGGCGGCGACTACGGATTTGCAATTGACGTAGACAATTCAGGAAACGTGTTTGTGACCGGAAGAAGCGATATTGGCGGTGCACAAAAATTCACTACACTCGGCTATGATGCTTCGGGCAATGTTTTAGCAGGGTGGCCTAATGTATATACAGGCCCTCTATCAACAACCTCTGATGAAGCTCATGCGATAAGAGTTGATAATTCCGGCAATGTTTATGTTACAGGAAGAGCCGGAACTCCCGGAGACATATTAACTTTGAAAATAAATTCAGCTGGTGTTACCCAGTGGGCTAAATTGCATAACGGCAGTGGAAACGGTGAAGATAACAGCGTAGCAATGGTTTTAAACAGTACTTTCAGTGATGTTTATGTTGGCGGCTATACATCAAGAACAGCCTCTGCGCAGGATTTCATTGTTATAAGATATTCTGCAAGCACTGGTGATAGTACTGCCGGGGCTATTTATACAGGTCCCTCAGGTTTTGCACCGGATGTATTGACCTCAATGACAATTGATCCGGGTAATAATGTTTACGTAACCGGGGCAAGCACAGATATACCTTCAAGTCTTGATTATGCCACACTTAAATACGATCCAAATCTTAACCAGCTTTGGCTGAGAAGGACAACCAATACTGCAATTGATATTCCCCGTTCAATAGCTGTCGATAATGCATCGGGTAATGTTTATGTAACAGGTTCAAGTCAATCAGGCTCACCGGCCCAGTATGATTACCTTACAATATCGTACAGAAACGATGGCAACTTTAACTGGGAAAAAAGAGAAATGGGCTCAGCTAACAGCAATGATTATCCTTCATCTGTGGCTGTCGCCGATACAGAGAAGATTTTCATATCAGGATCAGCAAATTTTAACGGAATTGGGATCGCGTTTTACACTTTAAGGTATTCAAAAATATCCGGGATTGAACCTATATCAGGCGAAGTGCCTACATCGTTTGCTTTAAATCAAAACTATCCTAATCCATTTAACCCTTCAATTACTATCAGGTTCGATATTCCAAAATCTGAATTGGTAAAGCTAGTTGTTTACGATATTATGGGAAAGGAAGTTTCTGTTTTGGCAAACGAAAACGTTTCAGCCGGCAAATATGAAGTAAAATGGAATGCAGCCTCATACTCCAGCGGTATATATTTCTATACGCTTACAGCGGGAGATTTCAGAGAAACAAAAAAGATGATACTTACAAAGTAGCTTAGGAAAAGTAGCTTAGGCAAAGTAGCTTAGGCAAAGTAGCTTAGGCAAAGTAGTTTAAATAAAAATTCAGATTCATCAAAACCACCTCTTAATGGGTGGTTTTTTAATTTAGAACAGTCCCGATTATGCAACAGTTAAATATAATTCTGCCGGCTCGCAGCAATGGGCTGCAAGATATAACGGAACAGGCAACAACGAGGATAAATCATATGCAATTGTTGTTGATAATTCTGATTTTGTTTATGTTACAGGCTCCAGCCGGAACGGTTCGGTACTTGGAACGGAAGATTACCTTACTATAAGGTATCCCGGAAAAACAAACATGGTTACTATAATTTCAAATGAAATACCGGTGAAAAACAGTATTGCACAGAATTATCCCAACCCGTTTAACCCAGCAACTTACATAAAATTGGATCTTATTGAGAAAAGTTTTGTGAAAATAATAATTTATGATATACGCGGTAACGAAATAGCTATAATTGCAAACCAAAAGTTAAGCGCTGGCAGGTATTCTGTAGAATGGAATGCTTCGAACTTCCCGAGCGGAGTTTACTTTTACAGAGTTTCTTCAGATAATTTTTCCGAGACAAAAAAAATGATATTGTTAAAGTAAAATTTAAAAATTTTTCGGTTGACTATAAATTTAACCGCCTCTATTTGAGGTGGTTTTTTTATGTCTTAAACTTCTCCTATTTTATTTGTAAATTTGTAAGATTTTAATAAAATTGATATAATTTTCTGAATTTTCAGAGGATTTTGAGCAAGGAAACACAATTAAGGTGATTCGAAATATTATTTTTGACCTTGGAAATGTGCTTGTAAACGTTGAATATGAAAGATTCCGGAATAAGATCTATGCCAATAATGTTACTGAGGAACGATGTAATGATTTTTTTAAAGGTGCCGAATACAGGATCCTTGGATTCGAGGCTGGTGAGATAACTACCGGTGAATTTGTTGGAAAATGCATAAAGGATCTCGGGCTGAAAATGACATACGATGAATTCAGCTATGCTTTTAATGATATGTTTAGTGAAATACCCAGTATGAGTTCTGTTGTCCGGAAGCTCCACAGTGACGGGAACTTCAATTTGTTCTTATTATCAAATACAAGTCCTCTGCATTTTGAGTATATTAAAAAGGAATTTGAATTTGTTAACCTGCTGCACAAATTCGGCCTGTCATATGAATTAAAGTCGCTAAAGCCTGATAAAGAGATATATACAAGAGCTATCGAACACCTTGGAATTAAACCTGAAGAATCATTGTTTATTGATGACCTGAAAGAAAACTGCAGGGCAGCACAGGAATTTGGTATCAAAACGATTAACTATGATAAAAATAACCACAATAAATTTATTGAAGAATTTGATAGGTTTATACCGTCACTGATTCGTAATTGATAATTGTAAATTGTTTTTTTGATAAAAAATGCCTGTATCACCGGAAGAATTAAAAATAGGGACTAGAGCAATTCCTTTTAAGCTTAAAGGAGTTGACGATAAATATCATTCACTTGATGATTTCAGCGATAAGAAAGTACTGTGCATAATTTTCAGCTGTAATCACTGTCCCTATGTAAAAGCTGTTGAGGACAGGATTAATCAAATTGCAAAAGATTATTCCGGGAAGTCATTTGCTCTGGTTTGCATAAACCCAAATGATGATGAAGGGTATCCGGAAGATTCGTTTGAGGAAATGGTAAAACGTTCCGCGGAAAAGGGCTTTGTATTTCCTTATTTAAGAGATGAATCACAGGAAACAGCAAGAGCTTATGATGCGGTTTGCACTCCTGACATATATTTATATGATGAAAACAGGATATTGAAATACAGGGGAAGAATTGATGACAGCTGGAAAGATGAGTCAAAGGTTAATCGAAAAGATCTTAGAATGGCGATTGACCGCTTGCTGGAAAGCAAAGAGATAGATTTTGACACTGTCCATCCAATGGGGTGCAGTATTAAATGGAGAACCACGGAGTAATAAATGCTTAAATTCATAAAAAAAATATTTCCTTCAAAACATGAAAAAGATGTTAAGGAATTGCTGCCGGTTGTTGATGAGATAAATGCTTTTTATGAAGAATATAAAAATCTTACCGACGATGAGCTGCGTGCAAAGACACAGGAATTCAAAGACCTGATCAGTAAAAATACGCAGGAACATGAAGATAAAATTGCAGAGCTTAAAGCGAAGCTCACAACTGATATAACGCACGAGGAACGTCTTGAAATATACGAAGAGCTTGATGAAGCAGAAAAAGAGCTCGATGAAATAATTGAAGATACACTGAATGAGCTTCTTCCGCAGGCATTTGCAGTGGTAAAGGATACCTGCCGCAGGCTTTGCGGAAAAGAATGGACTGCAGCCGGACAACGGATCCAGTGGGAAATGATCCCGTTTGATGTGCAGCTTATCGGTGGCATGGTTCTGCACCAGGGAAAGATCGCGGAAATGGCAACAGGCGAAGGTAAAACACTTGTTGGCACCCTGCCAATTTATTTGAATGCCCTTCCGGGCAAGGGAGTACACATTATCACTGTTAATGATTACCTTGCAAAACGTGATAGTGAATGGATGGGTGAAGTGTTCAAGTTCCATGGAATGTCAGTTGGCGTGATCTTAAATGACATAGATAATGATAAACGGCGTGATGCATATAATTGTGATATCGTCTATGGTACAAATAATGAATTTGGGTTTGATTACCTGCGCGATAATATGGTTGTTGATAAAAAGTTTATGGTTCAGCGCGGGCACAACTACGCTATTGTAGATGAAGTTGATTCTGTTTTAATTGATGAAGCAAGGACCCCGCTTATAATTTCCGGAGCTGTTGAGCTAAGTGAGCATAAATTCGATGAAATGAATCCCCGGGTAAAACGCCTTGTTGATGCGCAAAAAGCTTTGATAGCAAAGATTGTTGGTGAGGCCGAAACCATTATTAACAAGGGAGATGCAGCTTCAAAAGATGAAGTTCATGATGCAGGTATTGCATTGCTTAGGGCACACCGCGGGTTCCCTAAAAATAAAAAATTACTGAAACTCTTTTCTGAGCCGGCAAACAAAACACTTATGCAGCAAACTGAAATTGAATATTTGAGGGATAATTCAAAAAGAATGCATGAGATTGATGATGAGATGTATTTTGCAATCGATGAAAAAGGACATTCCATTGATTTGACCGAAAAAGGTCGAGAGTTTTTAACCTCAGGCAATGAGGATAAGGATTTCTTCGTGCTCCCGGATATGGGTACAGAAATTGCTCATCTTGAAAATAATGATGCATTAACAGATGCTGAAAAGCAGAAATTGAAAGACGATCTTGCCGAGCTTTATGCGTTAAGAAGCGACAGGATTCACACAGTTCAGCAGCTGCTGAGAGCCTCATCGCTTTATGAAAAAGATGTTGAATATGTAATCCAGGATAATAAGGTATTGATCGTGGATGAATTTACGGGACGAGTTCTACCCGGCAGAAGATATTCCGAAGGGCTTCACCAGGCTATTGAGGCTAAGGAAGGTGTGCATGTTGAAAAAGATACCCAGACGCTCGCAACAATTACGCTTCAGAACTATTTCCGCCTTTACAAGAAGCTTGCAGGCATGACAGGGACTGCTGAAACTGAAGCAGGTGAGTTCCTTGATATATATAAGCTTGATGTTGTTGTAATTCCAAC
>F14TC_100238211_pt1 | contig 11087 bp, 9 predicted proteins | sample KannatnBrdUF14TC_FD_10806 | JGI IMG/M metagenome (IMG submission 10806)
GGAAAAAAGGTAATTTCTAAAGAAAATTTTTTGCTTGAATAATAATAACACGAAAAAACTAGATGACTTGATATTTATATGATTTTTAAAGAGTGAACCGATGAGCGACAATACGAATCTATTAAAAGTAAAAGATTATGGTCAATTTCTTGATCATATTAAAAAAGATATTCAACAATCACAAATAAAGGCAGCGATTGCCATTAATCAAGAGCTTATTTTATTATATTGGAGAATAGGTAAAGGTCTTACTGAGAAAATCGATAATGAAGGATGGGGTTCAAAAATTATTACTACCCTTGCAAGCGATTTGGCACGATCATTTCCTGATCTTTCAGGTTTTTCTTATCGAAATTTAAATTATATGAGAAGATTTGCTGAAAGTTACCCTGATCCTAATTGTGCAACAGCTGTTGCACAAATTCCATGGGGCCACAATATGGTCATTATGGATAAGGTTGAACATAGCGATAAGCAGCTCTGGTATGTACAAAAGTGCTTAGAAAATGGGTGGAGCAGAAGTGTGCTAACTATGTGGATTGAATCTAATTTGTATGGTCGACAAGGAAAAGCAGTTTCTAATTTTAAAACGACCCTTCCTGGGGCTAACTCTGATCTAGCACAGCAAATGCTTAATTTTCTTGTTGAGCTTGGCAAAGGTTTTGCATTTTTAGGCAGACAATATCATCTCGAAGTAAGCAAAAAAGATTTTTATATCGATTTGCTTTTTTATCACATTAATTTGCGCTGTTTTGTGGTGGTGGAATTAAAAGCAGGTGAATTTGAGCCAAAAGATGCTGGGCAACTCAATTTTTATTTAACGGTAGTTGATAAAACATTAAAGAAGAAAGAAGACAATCCTAGTATCGGTATTTTGTTGGTAAAAACAAAAGATAATCTTATTGCAGAGTATGCATTACAAGATATAAAAAAACCAATGGGCATTGCAGGATATGTAACACAGCTTATTGCCGCGCTACCAAAAGAATTTAAAAGTAATTTACCTACCGTTGAAGAATTTGAAGCTGAATTTGAGAGAATGACTGCGCATAAAATCGATAGCGAAAAAAGATGATGAATAAAAAAAATGATTACATCATAAGCACAGGTAATATTTTTGCTGATCTTGGATTTCCTGATGCTGAAGAAAGAATGGCTAAGACAAATTTAGCCCTTCAAATTAATGTTCTTATTAAGCGCAAAAAATTTACTCAAAGGCAAGCAGCTGAATTACTTGATATAGACCAACCAAAAATATCTGTTCTTTCTACGGGAAAGCTTTCAGGATTTTCTTTAGAAAGGCTTTTTTGCTTTCTAACCATTTTAGGATAAGATATTATCATTAATATTACTCCTAAAGCGCGCTACTTACGTTATGCATTTCAAAGTAGAATTTGCGCTTAGGTACATTGGAGATTCAGTTAGATCAAAATGCTCAGCCTGGAATTTACACAATTCTCAATTCGTCTGGTATTACTGGCATCTTTGATACCGTTACATTTATCGGAACGGTTCCCAATTATACACTCTCTTATTTGCCAGTAGAGAGTCCCACGTTTGTACAATTTGATTTTTTAGGCTACACGCTTACCTTGGATAAAAAAGAGTTTCGCACAGTTCTTGCAGCTTTTCGCCAAGCGTATCTTTTTAAAAAAGTCATTGCAGTTGTGGGAGAAAATGAAAATAAATCTGAAGCTCGTTTGCTCAAAAAGCAGAAAAAATTGCTTCATGAGTATAAAGAACTTTATGGTGATGATGAATTTGTAAAAGAGCATTTTAAAAAGTTAAAGAAGTTTAAACATAAAAAAGTGAGACATATCATTCGCCTGATCAAGAGAGGTAAAAGGACGTAAGTTGTGTCTTGACAAAGTGGTTTACTTTAGTTCGTTTTCTTCGACCCACCTCCGCCAAGGCTTCTGCGGGCGGGCGGGTCGAAGAAAACGAACACAAAAATAACGTAAAAATTAATAAAATAACCTTAAAAATCTAATTATGTTACATATTTTTTTATGGAAGTTTTTTTACTTCAAGAAATGTAATTATTAATTCTTTTTCAATTTTATGGCCATTTAAGGTGCAACCTGCGCCAAGTCTAGTTTGTTTTCCTGTTTGAAAAAAGTTTGCTATAGGTTCTCCATTATAAGTTGGAGTTGTTTCAAATCTTTCGTTACCTTCTTTCGATTCAGTTAGTTTAAGTAAAAAACCAAGATTTTCATTATCCATTGTAAGGTGAATATATTCTTCTGAATCAATTATAATAATTTTTTTACCCGCTTTGTTGCCAACTTGGAATTCTACATGAGCTTCCACCCTATCGGCGAATGCTGTGAATGAGGATAAAGTTGATATTGTTATCGCGAGATAAGTCTTTTTATTGAACATTTTTTTGTTCCCTTTTAGATTATGTATAATAGTTGATAATATCATTGTATGAGAGTATGATAGATTTTTTTAAATTGTAAATAAAAATCTTAATAATGAACCCTATAAATTAGACATATCAAAATTAAAAAATGTTAGGGGAATGGTAAATGGTGAGTTATTTATAATAATATAGTAAAATTAAGTTTCTATGGTCATGAATTTAATGGAAATTTTTTTTACTTTTTCATGTATTAAAAAAGGAATCTACGCATGCAAAAAAATCACATCGTTTTATTGATAATATCATCGTTAGTTTTCTCAACAAATCTTGTATGCATGGAAAGAAAGATACTTCCTGGTATGCAAAAAACGGTTAGAATACCATGTTCTGACGATGGAACGTATGAATTAGAAAAATGGAAAGTATTAGAATCAATTTCATTGTATAGGCATTGTTTACACCATAATAAAAATTTTGAATTAATAGATAGCGTCATAGAAGTGCCAAAAATTCCTATGCCATACGAAATAATGAAGTTGTTTAGTATCACACTTGATATAACACCAGGTCTATTATTTAAAGAGTATTTTTTTAACCTGTTAACACCACAACAACAACGAACATTGATAATTGCTGCAGGGCCAGTAGACGCAGAGGGGAAGCGTCAATTTAATGCACCTGCATTGACAGCACAGATTGTTGATGCATATTTTAATGAAGACTGGCGTGATAAGCATATAAAACCATTGCTGCAAAGAGGGTATTGGTTGGAATATTGTTTTGGTAAAGTTGTTAATAATAATGTAACATCTTCATTTTTTCCCGATTTGACTGTTTTTGTAAAAGAGCATGAAATGATGATGCATGAAGATGGTGGATTAAGTGTAGTGCCATCATGTTTGGCTGTAAAAGATTCTTTGTATGATGGGCCTCGTCGAGCTATACGTAAGCTTATACAAGATTCTTACTGGACGGTGTTGCGTTATAAAAAAATAGATAATGATAGGGAGTATTGTATTACGCGTTTCGAGGCGATTGATTCTGTGAATGAACAACCTGATAATGAAGTAGTGATATGGGCTATAAATAACAGCAATAAAGGCATCACAAAAACAGTTGTAGAGCATAAGGATACAATTTTACAATATTTTTTTAGTAGTACTGGTGAATATGTAATAACACGATCTCTAGAAGATGTTTTTATATCAAAAATAATACATAAAGATGATTCGTGTGTCTTTGATACACGTTGTATAGCTCATGATAAATATATTATGGATATATGCTATAATCACCGGTATAATCGCTTGATAGTATGTTCGGCTGGTGATAACTACGAGGGAGTTGTACAATTATTCGATGTTTCTGGCTTATGCATTGCGCGTAAAGAAGGTCTTGGTGTTATTCATAAAGGTGTTTTGAGCCCTAATGGGGATAAGTTATTGATTATTTCTGAAATAAATGAAAAACAATGTGCTACTTTGTGGACAGTCACTAACGATATATATCATTGGGCAACAATTACCATACCTGATGAAGAATATCTAACACGTGATCGTGTCGTTTGTAGTCCCAATGGTAACTACTGGGCAATGACGACAAGTAATGGTGGTATTCTATTTATTCCTACTTTTGGTGATCAGTGTGGTGGAGTAGTCAGATTAGTAGAAAATTCCATAATTAATCCAGCGATAGGTATGAAAGTGTTATTCAGTTCTGATAGTAGATTTCTGATTTCATTAGTTCAAGAAGCCTTAAAAGAGCCTATGATTGAAGCATGGTCTACGATTAATGGTGAAAAAATAGTGTCTTGGAATTCTTTTACTAGCAAAGATTTTGATTGCGGTATTGGATTAACGCCTAATGATCGTGAATTAGTACTTTTTTCGAACGAGCAACTGATTTATAAAAGACCGTTTTTTTGTGAACGCGATGATCAGATATTATCGCATTTATTTGGTTTAACAACAGTGTATGGATTGAGTCTACTGCGACGTTTATACTTAGCGAATAAAAATAAAGAGAATGTAGAACTGTATGAAGAAGAGCCTGCTTATAAAGCATTAATAAATATGAAAAAAACACCGTTTGATGTGGTAAATTTTGTAAAAAAATATTTGCCGTGGAAGGTTATTGATAATAAAAAAGGTGTGGTGCAGTTGTTGCAAGAGGCATGGAAAAATTTTTCATTTTAGGTGTATATAAGGTAAGTATGAAAAAGAGTATAAAAGAAAAGAATGATTTTTCTCTTCAAGAATATGCAGCAACGTTTGCAGAAATAAAAAAACAGATTAAGGAAGCTCATGTTAAAGCATTGCTTTCTGTTAACAAGGAACTTTTAGCGCTTTATTGGTTTATAGGGAAAACGGTTGTTGAGCGTGAGCAAAAAGGTGGTTGGGGTGCTCAGGTGATAGAAAAATTAGCACAAGATTTACAGCGTGAGTTTCCTGGAATTAAAGGTTTTTCACGATCAAATGTTTTTTCTATGAAAGCGTTTTATTTGGCATATCAACCAATTGTCCAGGAGGCACCTGGACAATTACAAAATCTACCAGTTTTTACCATTCCATGGTGGCATAATGTGATATTGCTTACCAAGGTAAAAGATAATCAAGAGCGTCTTTGGTATGCACAGAAAGCTTTGGAAAATGGTTGGTCGGGAAGTACATTGAATAGTTGGATTACATCAGGTTTGTATCACAGGGATGGTAAAGCAATAACTAATTTTTTAAAGACATTGCCAGTGCCAGATTCTGATATGGCTCAACAATCATTTAAAGATCCTTATATTTTTGATTTTTTAACGTTACATAGTGAACATGCTGAACGTGATCTTGAGCAAGGACTTATGGATAATATTCAAAGATTATTATTAGAAATGGGTAAAGGTTTTGCTTTTGTTGGGCGTCAGTATCATTTGGAAATAAGTAATAAAGATTATTATATAGATCTTCTTTTTTATCATTATAAATTACGATGTTTTATTGTCGTTGAGTTAAAGGCGCGAGAATTTGATCCAAGAGATGCTGGACAAATTAATTTTTATCTTTCTGCGGTTGATGATCTTGTTCGCGGTCCTGAGGACAAATCAACTATTGGTCTTTTGCTGTGTAAAACAAAAGATAATTTTACTGCGGAGTATGCTTTGCGTAATCTTTCATCGCCAATTGGTATAGCAGAATATGAAACTGAGATATTGAAGAAGTTGCCAAAAGAATTGAAAAGCAGCTTGCCTACAGTGGAAGAGATTGAAGCAGAATTTGAGCGTAGTGAGGCTTTGGAAGAACAAGAACATACTCATAGCAAAAAAGAAAAATAAAATGTTTTACGTTATGAGCCACGTAAGGACTTTTACTAATGCGGTAATATCATCTGATTTGATTGTGTTTTTTGGATCGATGCGTTTTTGTAGCATGGTTAAAGCGATGGCGCCTACTATGACTAGAGTACAGAATACAGTCATTTGAGCCCAATGTACTACTGTGGGATATATGTGCCGCAGAAAGCCTCCAATGCGTGATGATAATGATAAATTTGTTATGATATGAGAAGAATCAAAAATAGTTTTAAGGCCTTTGTTTAAGGTTGTATTGTAGTGGTTGTAGTCAGTATCATTGAGAGTAATTATGCCTGTTTTTTGAGCAAGAGATAGTGCATAAAGAGGATATTCACCATTGTTGAATATATTGATGGTATTTATGATTGTATTATCAACTGTTTGATTGAGAGCTATTCTACTGATTCCTTTTTCTAAATCTTCTTGATTTATTTCTATCTTTTGCATGCCATCGGTAGTGAAGCAAAGAGATTTGCCAAATGAATATGGTTTTTTTTTAGTCCAATAATTTCCTGTTTCGATATTAAAATAATAGTCTTTTTCTAGAAAGCTCGCCTCGCCTACAAATAAAACATTGTTTGATAGAAATGTAATGTGTGGATCATAGTGAGGTATTACGATTGTTTCATTTTCTGATTCTGATGTAAGATTTATAATAGATAAATAATTTGTTTCTAGTTTATCATGATAGCTTTTAATGCATATTTTGTTTTCCCTAGGATGAAGGCAGATGTTTTGAAGATATGTATAATTTTTTTTAAGCGTCAGAGGTTTAAACAAAAGAGGTTTTTGATTTTCATTATAGCCAATTAAGATTTTATCCAATCCTATTAGAAGGGCAATAATTGTTCTATTTTGATTGGATATTATTTTTTTCACGCGGTCGCAATGGTCCTTGGGTAGATCAATAGAGATGAGTTTATTTGTTGTTGTATTAAGAATGCCAAATGCACAATTTTCATTACTAATATAAAGCTCATCTTGATTTTGTCCAAATGCACAAGCAGAGTAAAATTGTAATTGGTCATTGTTGTTGTTCTTATTATTTAAATTGATCACAAAGTAATTAAATTCACTTTTATCTGTTTTTTCAGATTGGCAGATAAATAATGTTTCATCTTCATTGGCACTAACATGGGTAATGTTTGTGATGTTGGAAATTTTTATCGTAACGGGTAGACAGTTTTTTTTAAAGATACATAAACTATTAATTTTTATGGTTTTGCCATAGTTATCAATTATTTCTGTGCTTTTTATTATAGTTCCCGTTTGAGTATTGTAATAGTATGGCTTGTATCGTATTGTATCCCATGAAAAGAGGTTATATATTTTAGTGCATGATGAGTCCCATACTGATTCTGTTCTGGGAAAGGAAGTTGTTTTTGTGAGTGTATCTGAATAGCGTTGAATGAATGCAGCATCAAGTTTTTCTTGTTGAGCAATTTTTTTCTTAACAATGCGCATAAAAGCTATATTTTCTATGCTTTTAAAATGCGCAAATTCTTTTTCATTATCTATTGTTGCACATATTCGTTTGATAATTTCTTCTGTTAAACAAGCATTATCTTTTTCATCAATAACGTTTAAATAGTCTATGTTGTCCATTAATTGAACAAGGCTTGGAGTGTTGAGAGTAGATAAGTCTTTTGAAAATGAACGGATAAGAGTTTTTTTTAGTTCAGGTTCTTGGGATTTGTTTATATGTTGTATGCTTTTTATATATGAAATAAGACACTCTACATCTGTTGTGTTAGTATTTTTTTTTAGTGGTATTTCTAGCATTGTTATTTTTGGTATTGTTATTTTGCCTATGTCATGGTACATGTCTTTGATCGTTTGGCATTGCATTGCAAGTTCAAAAGGTATGTTAATTTTTTGAGGAGTAAGTTTCTCCATGCTCATTATAAGATGGACAGCAGAAAAGATGAACATTGTACAATAATAAACATATCTCATAGTACATGAGATTTTAACTCAGCAATTTATTTTGTTCAATTATTTCATTTGAGTTATTAAAGCCTACGCTGTGCCCTTCGAAGCCTTGTGCGAAGTAGGGTAAGAACTACGGTTTTAATGCAAGGGGTATTATTGAAAACACCCCCTGCACCCCCATTCACCAATGTTCCCTTGGATTCCTTAGTATCATTTCTAACTCAGACCACAGCTTGTTCGCAAGGCCTCACAATCTAAATCATCGTAGAAATGTATGGGACTTTTTACAAAATAAAAAGAAAAATTCTTTAAAATTAAATGGTTTGGCACAGCTTACGCGATACGCTATTGCATATAAGAAGACGTTATGTGCGCACTCCAAAAAAAAATTAATTAATGTAAGAAGCTGATGCCATAAAGGTGCGCTTGTGTGCGTGTCCGCCGAAGCCTTGGCGAAGGAGGAAGGGCTTTGGGCTGTTCAGCCTTGTGAATAGACCTGGGGCCGAGTTCGCGCCGCCAAGGGATCAAACGGAACCGTTTGTGTGCGAGTGCAGAGGGGTCACAAGACCCTTTTGCGTTAATTCAACCGTAGTTCTTTCTTACGGAGGTTAGTTTTTTAGTCATAATAGTTGAAGCTTCAATTGTGATTTAGGTTAAACACCGTGTAAAATGCCCCCGGGCAAAGCTTTCTTTGAGGCATATAGAGCTGTTTTTACAGAAAAATCTTCAAAAAATCCGTATAATTAGCAATCGCATTGCTAATTGTCCTAAAAATGTAAAGCTCAAATTAGTATTTTTGCTCAATTAAAAAAGATTTTAGGTTATACTAAAAATGAAAATGTTTGGGGAAATGTAATAGTAAGAAGTATTGCTTTTAAGGATTATAATGAAGCAGCATATTAAGGTTAATATCAATGAGTATAGATGAAATATTTCCTACATATTGTTGTGGTGCTTTGGATTATCAAGTTAAGAGTCTTGTTTGTCCTGTAAAATATAATGAAAAATGGCGAGAATATAGCATACGGGATTTAAAATCAACGTCTTTATCGTTAATGATATTTTGCCCAAATTGTGGGGTTCGATTGCCATTATCATTGCGAGATGAATGGTTTGATATATTAGAGCAAGAATATAATTTAGAAGACCCTGAGCATGAAGATAAAAAACAAGTTCCTGAAGAGTTTCTTTCTAATGAGTGGTGGAAAAAACGTAATTTGGCGAACAATAAAGATCAAAATATAGATTGTAATGCTCGACCAAATAGGCCTGTGAGGTGTCTATTTTAATGAATAGTGAAGAACGATTAAAGAAAATACATAAAGAAATTGCAAAAAGAGCGACGCAATTATAAAGGAACACATTGTCTTCAATGAGTACTTTAAAAACTATTTCATGGCTACTGCCATTTTTATGGGTAAAAGATACAAAAATTCGTGTAGGCATTCTTGCATCATTACTGTTTACGGTATGTGCAATTTTTCTCAATACCTGCATTCCATTACTTTTTAAAAGTATTATTAACCATCTTACAGCGGATATTCCTGCTGATGGCGTGGCGCAACTACTTTTTGTATCATTCGGCGTTGCGTGGATTTTTAATCAGGCGGTACAGCAATTAGGCTTTGTCTGTATTATTGCGGCATTAGAACGTGGCATGCGCATGCTCAATTTGCGTATATTTGAACATCTACAATCGCTGTCTATGCGATTTCACTTGGATAAAAGAACTGGCAGTATCACCAATGCTATTGATCGTACACAAACAGCTTTTGATGCGATTTTTTGGGCATTTTTTCTTTTTATAATTCCAACAATGATAGAAATGATTGTTATTGGTGTGATTTTTATGCAGTTATATGGCATATATTATAGCAGCATACTGCTGTGCACAACGGTGTGTTATATGATATTTTGTTATTGGGGTATGAATATATTGGATAATATTCAAGAAGTGTATAACCAGAAAAAATCACATGCCAGCGAAGTTTTTGTTGATAGTATAATTAATATTGAAACGGTAAAATATTTTCATAATCAACGATACGATTATGAAAAATGCGATCGAATTTTACGACAACAAGAAAAGGTTGGTATTAAGCTTCACTCTTTTGATGCATTATTCCAGTGCGGTCAGAAAGTTATTATAGGAATTGGTTTAATGGTTCTCACAATAAAATCGGGCAATGCAGTTCTTGCAAAAACGATGAGTGTTGGCGATTTTATTTTAGTTAATAGTTATCTTTTACAATTTACCGCGCCACTTCGTTCTTTTGGGTATGTTTTTCGTCAGATCAAAAAAGGTCTCACTGATATGAATGATATTATAAAGCTCTTTGAAATTATTCCCGAAGTGCAGGATGCTGAGTGGGCACGATCAATTAATCCTGCACGAGCTGACGTCACATTTAATAGGGTAAATTTTGGTTACACCGATGAACGAGCAATTCTTAAAGATGTTTCTTTGCGCATACCATCAGGCAAGACAGTTGCAATAGTTGGTTCAACGGGCTCGGGTAAGTCAACCATCACGCGATTGTTATTTCGTTTTTATGATGTCGCTAGTGGATCTATTTTTTTTAATGATCAAGATATTCGTACTATCACTCAGCAATCACTTCATCGGGCAATTGGTGTTGTATCGCAAGACACCAGTTTGTTTAATGATACGTTGTATTATAACATTGCGTATGCAAACGTAGCAGCAACAAAAGAAGATGTAGAGCGTGCTATTGAACTTGCATATCTTACTGAATTTATTGCACGGCTGCCTGATGGATATAATACCATTGTTGGGCAACGAGGACTTAAGTTATCAGGTGGTGAAAAGCAACGAGTTGCTATTGCGCGGGTAATATTAAAAAATCCGGCGTTGTATATTTTTGATGAGGCAACATCGAGTCTTGATAATAGTACTGAGCGTTTGTTGCAATGCAATCTTAAAACTATTGCGCAAGGAAAAACAACGTTAATTATTGCGCATCGTCTTTCTACTATTGTGCATGCTGATGAAATTATTGTGCTGGAAAATGGTGTTATTGTTGAGCGTGGTAATCACATGCAACTACTTGCTGGTGGTGGATTGTATTATAAATTATGGAATAATCAAGCCCGAGTAGCAGAATAATAAACGTTCGTATCCTTCGATACATCCTCCTTTGCTAAAAGCTTGCGGAGGACACTCCCTACTTCGCCAAGGCTTCGTCGGACAGGCAGGACGAATGGAACTGTTATTCTTTTGATAATTGATTAAATTATTTTAAAAGAACAAATTTAATGCTTAATATTGTCATCAGATCAATATATTAATTCCGTTCGTGGTGATGCTTCGTCAAGCTCCTCCTTTGCCAAGGCTACGGAGGACAGGTCAGCAGTAAACGCGGAGTTTATCCTGAGTAAAATCGAAGGGCTCACCATATAGTGATAAAATTTATTTAATCCCGTTCGTGGTGA
>F14TC_100121922_pt1 | contig 11055 bp, 14 predicted proteins | sample KannatnBrdUF14TC_FD_10806 | JGI IMG/M metagenome (IMG submission 10806)
GTTTCCAAGCATCTCGGTTACTTTTTTCAACTACCCCCCGGTGCGGGGCATTCGTGCCGTCTTCTTTGCATGGCATTGATGACAAGCGGGTTGCAGATTGTGCCATTCATCCGAGCCACCGTCTTTAATCGGGACAATGTGATCCAGTTCTAAAGCGGTGGTGATGCGCTTACAGATAGCACAGCGATATTGAGCGTCTCTGAATATGCGCATGCGTGTCTCTTGAAGCTTGCGTCCACGTAGGCGTTGGGTGGGTGCTGGCTTAGGTTGCTGCCCACGGTAAAGCGGCTTGAGTATCTGAATAGCCATTTATGCTGAGACTGTGTGGGGCCGGATCTTTATTCTGGTTACGGTGTCCAGTGCCCGATAGGGGCCACGTCGACAGTGACCCAACCTGGATATATTTATTCTAGCGTGAGAGAATCGGCTTCGGCGGTACTAATAGGCCCACAGTTTCACCCCGACGCCATGGCGGTGCATGTGCGAATCTGTCGACACCCTGGCATAGATATTGAATTCCATCAATAACTACTTGTTGATTGATGAGATGTGAGAAATCGCGCGTCTCGCAATCAAGTTCAACAACCGCAGCCATTCCTCTATTCTTGATTTCGTACCATTCGCTTGAGGTGAAAGTAGGGATTGGCTTCGCCGCGAATTCGGACATGGTGTTCGAGGGTAGCATACGCGAAATCTGCTGTTTTTATAAAACCAAGACGGGGACAGAAAAACGGGGAAAAGACAAAACCCCACCCCAGAGGTATAAAAATTCCCGCTCCCTTTCCCGGGATCCCGATACCTTTCCTAGATTCCTTCTCTAATAAACAGCACCGATCCTGAACCGGGGGTCAAAGGCGGAAGGCCTTCGCCTCGAGGCAGTCCACCACGTCGGAACCGTTCGCTTCGATTCCGGGAGGGGCTGGTAGGGGCAATGGGGTACCCAGCGCTTTCGGTGTGTTTGGTTAGATGCTTGGACATAATTCGCGAATTCGTGAAAAGTACTTGAAGAATTCTGACTACCTACGATATGTTGGCGTGGTAGCCAATCATCATGTTCGTGTTTAAGGGCCTGCTGGGGTACAAGGGAGCGGGCCCTTTTACTTTATAAAATCGGTACAGCCTTACACATCCCCAGCTGCTAGGTTTCTTTTCTCGTATTTTTATTCAAGGCGTCCGATTATCGCCTCATCGGGCATTACGAAGACGACATGCCGATACGGTGATCAGCCGTGGGGTTATCGTATTGCGGGATTGTTTTGATTTCAACCCAGAAAATTCCGTGGTAAATTGGCGCAACTCTCTTTTAGTTTCCACAGACATTACCGAAGCGCTCGGAGCAAGCACCGGGCGCTTTTTTTTGGAGCTAGTCTTCAACAGCCCACTGCGCACTGGGCGCAATCTTCGGTTCGAGTTCTTCAATCACGCAAAGGTCGTTCATATAGTCCTCGTTTTAGAAATGTCGAATCCAGAACGATTGTAGACAATATCGATACCAGCGTTTTGCAAGATATTCATTCATAGTTTTAGAAATTAAACGACAAGCTATCGAGGTCAATAAAAACGCAGTCATGGTCTGCTTCAATCGGGAAAGTCGTCACCGAGTTAGCATCTGCTTGTTCAAAATCTGACAAATCAAGATATTGAATCATATTCGTCTCGCTTAGAAATTAAACGATAGTGAACTGAGCAACGTCGGAAATGGCTGGTATACCACATATTTAGCCGTCCATGTGGCAGGTCCTAATGTCACAGTCCAGTTGCACGCTAGGCATAACGAGTGGCTCTAATTCTTCAATCTCGCAAAGGTCATCCATTTTAAGTTCTCCTCCAAAGCATCATGGCCAGAATGGCGAGAATCACGATACCCAAGGTTTCGTGTAATCCGACAATATTATTTTCGCCAGTCCAGGCCAAAAGAATCGCAGCAAAAATCACGGGTATCAGGAGAATCCAATGGGAAACCTGGTCAAAAATTAAACGACAAGCTATCCAATAGCGTCGGGAATGGCTGGTAAACGACATATTTCGCTGTCCAGGTGGCCGGGCCAAGCGTGACTGTCCAATTGTTATCACTGGGGCAACTAGCGACCTCAGGTGTCGGAATGCTGAGCGAGAAGCTAAACGTCACAACGGGCAATGTCGTGGTGCCGTTTTTGATATCGCTACCCGGAATCGTTTGCAGATTCGAGAATTGAGCGATTGCTGGATTCTGGCCGGGGACGATCAGTGCGGGATTGCCCTTGTTGTGACAGAAGGTGCCCGCATTCACGCTTGCAATCACGCCAAAGGTTAAATCTTGATTGCCCAATCCCGAGACTTCGCCAGTCGTGCACGAGTCGGCAAACGTGCTGCCCGTGACACTCGCGCTCGCAGGACTACACGTGACGGCCCGTGCAGGCTTGTAGTGTGGGCTTTCGGCAAAAGCGTTGAGAGAAACGAGCAACAACGAAATGGCAAAGAGAAAACGGCGCATTCAATCCTCCTCAACAAGCAAGATCAAATCTTCAACCAAAGTTTGGGGTGGTGAAGCCGTGGTATCGACTTCCAGAATCATTTTGTAAAACTGCTGAGCGACACCACCGCCAACACTGAATTGTACGGCTTGGCCTGCGGGCACATTACTGCCGTTGATGCTGAGAATCGCGGTACTCACTTGCGCATTGGCCAGAGTCAAATCGGCGGTATCGAATTCGGTGATAGTGGGCGTACCGGTGCAGAGTTCATTTGTGTCGAGTTTGCCACGCATATCGACGGAAACATTGCGCACTTCACTAACTGTTTTCGAGTAGCGCTGATTGCTAATGCTCATGAATACGAATCAGGATGTACAACATGACGATGATGAGGACGAAGAAAATCGTATCGCTAATTTGCTTCCGGCTAATCTTGGGAAACGTATTCGGGCCGTCCTAATCTCACGGTGTAATGCATGCGCTGCGGCTCGATGACGTAATGCAACTGATTCGCGCTGATTCGATAGTGCAGGTGATTCGTGTCGGCTGAATATTCAATGCCAGGCAATGGAATCTCAACGACGCCACTGAAGGTAAAGTTCTCGCCGAAATAGGATTCGCCAAACGGGGCGCCACCGAAACTCATTTTACGGCCTTATAGATGACGTGAATCGTTTGAGCTCGAAGAATCTCGTCATCGTCTTTTTGCCAATTCACGAGTTCCGCTTTCACTTCCTTAAATCCACCGATAAAGCCTTCGTATTCGTGGTCCTTCTCCCAGCGGTGGGAATCGACGTCGAAATGTTGGAACTGCTGCAAGCTCCAGTGCGAGAGGTGCGAGGGTGAGCCGAAATCGTTACGAGAGCCCGCGTTGGGAACATAGTGTTCCATCGTGCCACCACTCTTGAGCACTCGCCAGATTTCGTTAATGATGGGAACCTTCGCCTCAGGTGGAAGATGTTCGAGAAAATCGGCACTATAGACGTGATCGATACTGGAATCTTCAAAGGGCAGCCTTTCTTTCGTGACATCACAGACGACATCGACACCATCAAATCGCTCGCGGTCGAGATTAATCCAGCCATTTTTGTGGTCCTTGCCGCAACCGAGGTGAAGCTTGCGTGGATCGTCAATGAGCCATTCGGATTTACCCAATACGGCGTCGAAGTGCGGGCGGTTAATGCGCAATTGGCTTTCAAAGCAGCCCAGAGCCTGGCGCTTCAATTCCAATTCTTCAGCACTCGGTTTAATCTCGATACTGCCGGTCGTGTAGAGTTCGGTTTTGGTATAGGTCGTATAGGATATAACCCTGTCGCCGTAAACATTCCGGGCAGCCCTCGCAACCATATCATGGTGAATATTGCCACCTTGAAGCGCAGGTGCATAGACATGCGTGATTTCATCATCGTGTACGCAGAATTTAGGTAATTTCTTTTCGATAATATCTTCAGTCGCGGCATCATCGGGAATGCCGAGTCGCATCGTTTCACAACCAAGCAATTCATGCGCACGATTGGTTTCCGCAGCGCGTTCTCGAGCAGAACAGCCCTTCTCGCCACGATTGGCCTGGACGGTGCTATCGGTACACACCACGACTAGCGGCTTTTCCCGCATGCAGGTAAAAGCGGCGTACAAAACTGAATCGTCATCGTGAGGAGAGCAAAGTATCCTAATCAGCCTTTACCTCTAGAAAATATTCATCGATACACAACAGTTGGCATTCATGGCACAGATAAATCATTTTACCCGAGGATAACGGCCACCAATTTCCATTCGACTTCACGGCTTTGCACTTGTAGCACTCGTCCACGCGGTCATTCTCGCACAAACAAGACGTTGTCGTTAGTGGCCGTCGATGCCAATCGCTTCCACTGATCCGCATTGGCTTGCCAGCGCGCATTGCCCGCCCCATCGCCAGCCAACTCCGCCATAAATAAAGCGGCTTCTCGAAAGTGCGCATTGAGCGTCAGCGCTTGCATGCAGGCATCCCGCGCCGCATCCATTTCACCGCAGATCCGTGCCGCTTTGGCCATAATCATATAGGCTTCGGCCTTCTCTTGCAGGTGGCGACAATTCGGATCTTGAGTGTATTGCCACAACAGATTCACGCACTCATGATACTGATTGCGATAGAAGTATTCACGCCCGAGGTAGAACATTTCTCGAAGCTTCCCCGGGGTCTGCGTCTCGCGCTCGAGGATCCGCATGGTCCGGTCTCTGTCGAGAAAGTGAGCAGGGCTATAGCCGTAGGTGATGCGTACATCGCCGACTTTCTCACCGAGTACGTTGAGATGATTATGCACCGCACCATCCCATGAAACTGCCGGCGAATTCTTGAATAACCGCGGGAAGTAATGCATTTGGCGATTGTCTTCGGCGTAAAGCTTGCAATCGATAGCTAGTGAAGCTTGGGCGAGTTCCACCGCCTCCCGCACCTTTGAGAAGTCGTGACAAAACTCATCGGCATCTATGGATAGAATCCAATCGGCGGTGCTTTTCGACTTCGCATGATTGCGCGCTTCGCAGAACGAATCGCGCCATTGATAATCAGTAAACACTTTATCGGTAAATTGCTTGGCAATATCGATGGTCGAATCGATAGAGCCTGTATCGCAGACGACAATTTCATCGGCACTTTTCACAGAGTCGAGGCAGCGCCCGAGCAAGACCTCTTCATTCTTGACAATCATGGCAACGCCTACGACTTTGCCCATTGGGACTCGCGCTCCTTGAGAAGTTTGTTGTAGTACACGATAGCGGCGGCCACCCATGAATCTAGAAGCTTCGCATTCGGCACGACACAATGCCCACCAATCGGGCCAGCGATATGCTGCAACGTCGGACGGTTATAATCTTCATCCATCGCTTGATAGCCAGCGTTATAGGTTTGATTGGCCTGCCGATAAATCAGGTCGAAATTAATCTGATGTTCCACGCACCAGCGATGCATTTCTTTCTCAAGCAATATGAGTAGGCCGTATTGCGTGGTATCCCAAAGCTTCAACGCTTCACAATCGCGCGCATGTTCAACCACAACAGTAGATATTCCTCTATTTGAAAACTCCTGCGCCGCCACATCGGCGCCAGGCCCGCCGAAGTACTTCACAAAGGTACGTACCGATTGCGCCAGATTCGGATGCTTGCCGCGCACCGGTGAATGCACGGCATTCAGATAGGCTGAGGTTCCAAGCGGCACGGTACTGTGAATGACGGTCATCATCGGGCGAAATTGTTGCTGATATTCGCGCAGGAATTGGCTGAATCGCGGACTGTAGGGAAAACACACATGCAAGAAGTCGCAGCGATCAATAATCGCCAGAATGTTTTTGGGCGGATCGTGCATTGGCGCATCCAGCACTTGTGCAATCGCATTCCCTACTTCACCGGCACCACAAACGAGGTGTGTCATTGGAACATTTGAAGAAGGCTGCCAGCTTTCGTCGCACTCGCCCCAGCGCCTGAGGCTCGAATCGCGATCGAGAAAGCCGCCCACATATCGTTATTGGCGATAGTTATGGTTTGATTGCCCACAGCGCCGGGCGACGCAATGATTTTATCGAAAATACCGAAGGTGACATTACCGCTTCGTTCATCTGTATAGCCGGATGGTGTGGTGATCGATCCCGTATCGGTTTGGTTTGTCCAAATAATGACATGCATGGCATTGGAAGTGGCTGTCGTTAAACCGGTGGCGATCACAGAAGTGTCGGATCCGCCGCTGTTACTCGTCGCAGCGGCATCATTGGGAGTTCCCGTGTCACCGCCAGACCAAGCGCCGACGATTCCCCAAGTACCGTAAAGGGCGTGCGTCCACTGCCAATCGGCGCCCTCGCTTGAAGCGACTTTATAATAAAGCCATATCCTACGCGCACCACTCGTCGACCAGGTGATTCCAGAAGAGGCATCTTCGGTCCAGCCAGCGGGCGGACCAATGACGGCCGCCTCATCTGCACTTATAGCCGCCAATAGGACATCGCCGTCAGTGGTTCCAGAGGGCTTCGCGATCGTCGTATTACTTGTGGTCGAGGACGTCTTCTCGGCATAGGATCGAAAGGCAATGGACATTTACTTCAACGCCAGTAACATTCCGGCACCTTTGGGAGTCATGTCGCTAGGTGGAGGTTCAGATCCAGTAATGAAAGGATGAGGATACTCAAGCGGGGTGTACCAGCAATCGACCCAAGCGCCCGACACGACCCTATCGAGACAGCCATCATTTGAATTCGCACTAGTTGTGTCCCAGTGGCCTCCGGCATCCGTGGCCCAATACGCCACGCCATTGGTTAGGCCAGTCGTGGGACGATTATTCGGACTAACCCGCGTTCCGTAGCCTGTTCCTGTGCTGCCATTGAACGGTGACGTCGAGGTTGTCTGAATGCCGCCCGCAGTCTGCTTGTAATATTCCACATCATTGTGGACATAGTCAGAACCGGTTTGTGAGCTGCCACAAGGATTTTCATCTGCTGTGAGAATAGCCGGACTGGTGTAATTTCCCGCACCAGTATTTGCCGCAATATACATGGGCTCCAAATCCATGTTTCGCCCAACGACATTACCGGACTGTGTCGAGCCCGTAATCCAGCCCCATCCGACCTGACTGGGAATCGGAGCGCCTGTGTAACCTGAAGGGTTACTCGTTCCCCAGCATCTAAAGTCTCCTGAATTTTTCCAGATTTGCTCTGTATATGTGGCGATCTCATTCTTTGGCCCCCAGACAATCGTGTCCGCATTATTGATGACATTTTTAACGATAAATGAAGTACCGCCACGAATGCCCAGGAAGTCATTTGTGTTAACGTCGAAGCCATCGCATACAAGCGAGTTATCACGCGAGAAGGTGTTGCCGTAAATCTCGGTGTAACGAGCGCCCCACGTCTGGGTATCGGATCCATGATGAATAACAGCAGAATTGATGAATGTGTTGAAGCGGATCACCATTCGGTTTCCATCATTGATATCGATTCCTTCTGCTACATTCTTCATCCAATTGTTTTCGACGTAGATTTTGTAATCACCGGATGTGTCCAATGCGCCAAACTTGGATATCTCCGACCAGCCAGAGCCGTCACCGCCAGTCCGAAGAAAAGCGTAGCCATTCGCACATGGCGAAACATTTGGAGTGACGCCCTGGATATGATGGCCTGCAATCACTGCGTTAGTATCCTGAATATGGCTATAGTTTTGATAAAAACTAGTTAAGGTATGGCCCAGCACAAGTGCCGTTCCCGTCCCAGTCCCTTGAACGTAGACAATTGCCGATGGATTTCCATGTATGGAAGTTCCGCCGAGGAAAGTGAAACCGCCACAGCCCGCTGATGTTGGATCACATGGAAGTGTCATTTGGCCGAATTGAGTGTTTCCGGAATTGCTCGTTTGGATGAGAATAAAACTATCACTAGTGCCCGAAAAACAACTCCCAGCACACAAGTTATCGGTAATGCTCACCGCTCCACCGGGCACGATACTGATAGCTTTGGTGATGAGCAATTGAGATGAAGAAGAATAATCACCTGCTATAACGGTAATCGTGTCGCCATGTGTCGCGTGGTTATCATGGCAATCCTGAAGATCACCCCATGTCGAACTCCAATTGGGGCTAGCGCCGGTGCAGGCCATTACTTCCCTCCATTCGCGACAAGGCTCGCGACATCGATCGCAAAGGCTTCTGCCATAATTTTTTTCCCTTGCTGTGGGTCGTATGAGCCCCAGTCAATTTTCTGGATATCGGGATACGTTCGAATCACCCGCTGTGCACGGTAATTCCAGTGGGCCGAAAAACCGCTATAGAGTAGATAAGTCATAGACAAGCCAAGCACCCAATTCATATAAGGCGCAAAGTATAAAAGCAGCGCGCAGGTGGCACTGGCCCATACCGAAACACAGCGAACGCAAGTCCAAAAATAGTGTACATTCTTCCGTCTTCGGATAAAGTCGGTGATGCGATCCATGGTCATCAGCTCGGTCAAGCGCCAAGTCGCGAGAATTGCCATGAGAATATGTGCGGCGATCATCTGCGTCCTATTGAATTCTGGCTTGGTTTTTGCCGATTCGATTCCATATGTTTTCGCCGGCAAATTGGATTTGTCTGGAAGTCTCGCGCTCGATAACAGTACGGGATTCACAGCAACTATTGACCCGCATGATTTCCGCCTGACAAATTACCATCACGAATCTCTTGGTGATGTGCTGAATGGAAGTTTTGGAGATTTTGATTTTTCCGGTGGAATCGTTTTAAATATTGCCGATTGGACGCCTTACAATCCGTTCCATCCGGATATCTGGTATCTGGATTCGAAAGCAATCACCAGCAATGCAGTGAATGGGAGAAGCATGACCTTTCTGCGCTTTCTCATTTATTCATCATTCACTGGCGCGAGTTTCAATCCTCCGGCGCATTTGCCAGACCCGGAACATTTCAGTTATGTCATCGGTTATTCTGACGGAAGCTTTGAGAATCATGGACTCGATAATCTAGATATCGTTTCCTCATCTGAAACGAAAGCGTCTGTCCCAGAAAGCCCGACATGGATTGGATTAGCGGTCGGACTTCTCATTATGCGCCCGTGGCTAATCCGACGAGACACCATCTCGCCAAAGCATTCGAAGTGACGTAGACCATCTCAATATAATAAATTTTACCCGTCGCGCCGCTGACTAGCGGAAATGCTGGCGTGGTTGATGCATGGTAGCCGCCGGCCGAAGACGACCACGCAATCGTCCGCGCTCCCGTTGCGGCCCACGTAATCGTAATATCCAATTTCTGGCCATGGGTGGGAGTTCCAGAAGGAACACCAAACGTCGCGGTCACGGCCTGTGCTGATAATTCGAAGGTATCCTGCGTATCGGCATTGGGTACAGGCGTGGCGCTTGTGGTACTGGAAGAGACCCGCGGATTGAGATTGGCTAAACTTCCGGTGGGTCCTGTGATGCCAGTAGGACCGGTAAATCCAGTGGGCCCGGTTAAACCAGTAGGCCCGGTTAAGCCGGTGGGTCCCGTTGCTCCCGTCAGGATTGCATTCGAACCAGTAGGACCAGTAAATCCCGTCGGGCCTGTCGGCCCTGTAAGTCCGGTTATGCCTGTGACACCAGTACTTCCCGCTGGATTATTCGAACTTGCGACAATAACCCATTTATTAACCGCATTCGCCGTTTGATAAATGAATCCTAAATCCAGCGGCTTTGTGGCTAGCGGCGTCGCCGACGGCAGCGGAACCAAATAAGAAGCATAGCCCGTCGCCGACCACGTTAACGGTGCAAGGCTGCCGCCATCGGTGATTTGAATCCATAACTTTTGGCCATCGGTTGGTGTGCCGCTCGGTGCCTGAAATGCCGCAGTGCCATTCTGTGCCGTCAATTCGAATAAATCAGTGGTGTCGATATTCGGTGTAGGCGTTGCCGAGCTTGAAGTCGATGCCACCCGCGGCAGTGGCGAACCGGTTCCGCCCGTCGCCCCAGTTGGCCCCGTGAATCCGGTTGGACCAGTCATCCCAGTAGGTCCAGTTGCACCCGTTAATGTCGCATTTGTTCCCGCGGTGCCCTGCGGCCCACTGGGACCAGTGGGACCAGTAGGGCCAGTAACCCCCGTGAAGCCCGTTGGCCCGGTCGCCCCTGTCGCTCCAGTGGCACCCGCACCGCTTCCACCCCCGCCCGCTTGCGTACTGGCAATCAATGCCCATTTGTTTAGTGAATTGGCGGTGGAATAGATAAATCCGAGATTGAGATAAGTACTGGCCTCGGTTGTGGTGGGGAATGGAACCGACTGCTCGGCATAACCGCCCGCAGATGTAGAGAATGTCAAAACTCGAGGTGTGCCATTATCGATAATCTGCACCCAGAGTTTCTGTCCTTCAACGGGACTTCCGGTTGGTGGCTGGAAGTCGGCAGTTGCTGCTTGTGCGGTTAATTCGAACTGGTCGGTTGTATTCGCATTCGGTACAGGTGTTGCCGAAGAAGTCGTCGATGCGACACGGGGGAATGGCGTCCCCGTCGCGCCAGTTGGACCAGTTATACCCGTAGGCCCAGTCGCCCCAGTTCCTGGCCCGGTAATGCCTGTAACGCCAGTAATGCCCGTGATACCGGTGACGCCAGTGACACCCGTTACACCGGTCGGCCCTGTCGCCCCTGGGTCCGCAATATTCGTCGCAACGCAGATCCACTTATTGAGACTATTCGCCGTCGTATAGCGGAAGCCAACGTAGAGATAATCCCCAACCGTGGTCGTTAATGGAAGAGTGACATCTTGTTCGACATAGCCGCCCGTTGCCGCTGACCAACTAATGACCCGCGCACTGCCGCTATCAAATACCTGAACAACGAGCGTCTGATTATCGCTAGGCGTCCCTGTCGGAGGTTGGAAGGCAGCGGTGGCGGCTTGTGCGGTTAATTCGAAGACATCGGTAGTATCCGCATTTGGAACAGGCGTGGCGGAACTCGTCGTCGAGGCAACGCGGGGAATCGAGGAACCAGTTGCGCCAGTTGGGCCAGTTGCGCCAGTCGCACCAGTAATGCCCGTTGCCGGCCCCGTTGGACCGGTCGGGCCGGTTCCTCCGCCGCTCGGCCCGCTTGGTCCTGTGGCTCCAGTCGGGCCAGTCGCCCCTGTCAA
>F14TC_100856342_pt1 | contig 10974 bp, 8 predicted proteins | sample KannatnBrdUF14TC_FD_10806 | JGI IMG/M metagenome (IMG submission 10806)
GGCTCTTTTTGCTTGGGCGGCTCTTTGATCCCCGAGAGTTTTCGCAAAATCTTTTCGCGCTCTTCCGGCGTCTTGCCCCTTCCGTTGAGCTGCTGCGCGAACATCTGCTCGACCACGGTATCGAACTTCGGCCCTTCCGGCATTCCGATGCGGGTGAGTTCGTCCCGCACAATCCCGATTCCCGCACGCAGCGGCCTCCATTTGTTCAGATAGGCCTTGATCTTTGAGATTGCGGTTGAATTTCGCGATTCCGCGAGCAAATAGCCCAGCCGGTCCACAGGCAGCTTTTCGATGAATTTGTACGCGTCAATTGGCGCGTTCAGTTTTTTGCCGGCCAATTCCTTCGCCGAAGCCTCAGCGTCGTCCGCGAAACTCAGAACCGCGTCTGTCTCGGCAGCACGGAATCCAAGCTTTCCAAGCAGGCTCGACTGCTCGCGGTCCTTTAGTCTTCCCAGAATTGCCAGCAACATCGGCGTTGCGAGCCTTGGCCGCAGCCCGGCCATCATCAAATCGTCTCTGATCTTGCTCAGCTTATTGATCGCCTCATAGTCCGGCTTCTTCTTCGCCAACAGGGGATGAATGACTTCCATTAAGTCGTGCTCTTCCCAGGATTTCAGCGCGCCACTGGGCTGTTCTTCTCTTGCCAAAGCGCGCAATTCTCCGCCTGCATCGTCTGGCGTGATGCTGTGATGCAAATCCCGCTCCATCGCCAGTTCGAACCACTCCTGGGTGCGCTGTTCCAGCTTGAATCCCATGCGGGCGGCGTAGCGCAACACCCGCAGCAGTCGCGCCGGCTGGTTTGTAAAGCTGTGTATCGTCAGCGCGCGAACTTCGCCGCGTTCAATGTCCGAAAGCCCGTTCGTCGGGTCCAGCAAAAGCCCGCGTGAGGCCGGATTGAGCGAAATCGCTATGGCGTTCAGCGAAAAGTCCCGCCGCCGCAAGTCCTCCATGATCGTGGACCAGCGCACTTCTGGCCGGGTCCCCGGTCGAACGTAGTGGTCGTCACGCGCCCCAGAAATACTTCCTTCGCATTCGCCCGCAAACAGAAGCTCGACGTGCCGCAGCTTCTCGTCCTCGTGCAGCACCTTGGCGCCGCCCTTTTCGAGCTCGCGCGCTATTTTTGAGGGATTGCCTTCCACGGAAAAGTCCAGGTCGCGCAATGTCGCGCCCGTGATCAGGTCGCGTACCGTTCCCCCCGTCAAATACACGTTGAACCCGAGCGCCGCGGAAAGCTCCTGCACGCGCATCATCGCCGCGCGTTGCTCCGGCAACAGCCGGCTCTCCAGCAAAAACATATAATCAGGCATCGCTCTCCCTCGACTTCAGGCCGGCTCAGCATCCACCTCAGCGAAGCCGGACCGCAATTTTTCCCACTGGCCCGCCACGCTATGCGCGCGGATGATGCGCCTTATAGATCTGCTTCAACCGCTCTTCTACTACATGGGTATAAATCTGGGTGGTCGAAATGTCGGAGTGCCCCAGCATCAGTTGCACCGACCGGAGATCCGCCCCGCGTTCAAGCAAGTGTGTCGCAAAGCTGTGCCTCAACATGTGCGGCGTCAACGGCACACGAAGTCCTGCGCGCCTCCCGTAGGCCGACAGAACCTTCCACACTCCCACCCTGCTGATTCGCCCGCCTCTTCGATTGACGAACAGAAACATTCCCGCCCCACCTCGGGCCGGTCCGATCAAGGTGGTGCGCCCCTCGCGCAAGTACCGTTCGACAATTCCGAGTGCCTTCCGCCCCACCGGCACGATACGCTCTTTGTCGCCCTTGCCGATGCAACGTACGCATCCCACCTTGGTATCGAGGTCGGTAACTCGCAGACTGGTAAGCTCGCTGACGCGCAAACCCGTGGAATATAGCACTTCCAGCATGGCCCGGTCGCGCAATCCGAGCGCCGTCTTCTGGTCGGGCTGCTCCAGCAGCTTTTCCACGTCCTCCAGCCGCAGATACCCCGGCAATGACCTGCGAATCTTCGGCGATTCAAGGTGCGCCGTCGGGTCTTCCGCTATCAGCTCTTGCAGCTGCGCGTAGCGGAAGAAATTCCGCATCGTCACCAGGTGTCGGGCTACGGTCTTGCTCTCCAGCTTTTGCCGGTAAAGGCCGGCCAGAAAGTCCACCAGGTGGTCCTGGTTCACCGCTTCCAGAGCCACCTTCCGCTTCTTAGCGAAGTCTTCGAATTTGGCCAAATCCGTGCGATAGGCGCTCTGTGTAATGGACGCCAGCCCCTTCTCCACCTGAACGTGGGTCAAAAAGCCCGCAATGGCCGCCGACAGCTCCATCAGCCTTCGCTCTCCACATATTCCGCTCCGCCCCGCCGGCGGCGCGTCGCGATCCCGTAAATCTCCTCAATTTCGCTGCAGCGGAACACCCACGCCGTCGCCAGGTATAGCACCGTTGCGCCGATAATCAATCCCGCGAATACCCCAAACTGCACCAGAAATCGGGAATGAATCGTAAACTGGGTATAGTGACCGCCCAGCCAACACGCTATTCCCATGATTCCCGAACACAAAAAGATCTTCGAAAACGACTTGAAGATCTCCCGAATCCCCATCGGTCCATAACGCAACCTGAAGATCAAGATCAGCGCAAAGAAATCGAAGTAGCAGGCAATCGCCGTGGCCAGCGCCGGGCCGCCGTTCTGCACGCGCTTGAAGAAAAACTCCAGGAAGACAATATTCAATACGATGTTCACCACCATCGAGATCGCCGCTACGATCACCGGCGTCCGCGTATCCTTCGTCGAATAAAATGCCGGGACGACAAGCTTCACGGTCGCAAGTCCGGGCAGCGCAATCGCGTAATACAGCAGCGCCCTCGCCGTCAGGCGCGTGGACTCCGCCACGAATTGCCCGTGCTGGAACAGCACGCGGATGATCGGCTCCCGCAAAATCATCAATCCCAGCATCGCCGGAATCGTAATGAAGGCCACCAGCCTTATTGAAAACGCCAGCGTTTTTTTCAGCCCGTTGTAGTCGCTCGCCGCTGCCTGGTGCGACATCATCGGCAAAATCGCCGTCGCCACGGCGATCGCGTAACCGCCAAGCACCAGCTCCATCACGCGATCCGCAAGGTACAAGGCCGCCAGGCTCCCTTCGGGCATCTTGCTGGCTGTCGCAAACCTCGTATCGATCAGCAAATTGATCTGTCCAATGCCAATTCCAAACAACCTCGGAATCATCAGCCGCGCTACGTTGCGAATCCCGGGATGCGTGAAGGAAATCCCAAACTTGAACGTCATTCCCTTCTGCACCAGTAAGGGCACCTGGATCAGAAATTGCAGCACCCCACCGACCAAAACCCCTACCGCCAGGGACGTCGCCGCGTCGTCGAAGTACTTCCATACCGCCCCCACCGAAAACAGAATCGTCGCCAGATTCAAAAAAACGGGGGTCGCCGCCGGCAGTCCGAATACATGAAAGCAATTCAGGATTCCCATGGCCAGCGCTGCCAGAGCCACAAAAAAAAGGTACGGGAAGATAATCCTGTTCAACTCAATCGCCTGCTGCCATCCTCCTTCCCGGGCCCCGCTCGATGCGAACACATGGATCACATACGGTGAAAAGACCATGCCTAAGACCGTAATCGCCGCGACGACCAGCGCTAAGGTCCAGAACAACCGATTGGCAAAGTCCCAAACTTCCTCCTTGTCCTTCTCCCGCATGTACCCGGTAAAAACCGGGATGAAAGATGCGGTCATGGATCCCTCCGCCACCAGGCGGCGAAATAGGTTCGGAATCCGGTACGCCAGCAGATAAGAGTCGGCGGCGACGGTTGTTCCGAGCAGGAGGGCTATTCGTTGGTCCCGAACGTACCCGAGAATGCGGCTGATGATGGTGACAAGTGAAATGATCGAAGCGGATTTGAGGATTTGCTTCTTCTCAGTCAACGAGCCAAGTCCCCCAGCCTAAATCCATTAAAAACAATAGGTTGACAGGAATTTCGCGCTTAACATAACATACAAATTCTTTCAGTGCAAATTGCCGGTTTTGGAGGGGAAACCCGTCCGTTGAAACTCCGCGCCCCAGCTTCCACCCACAAGAAGGTGGTTGTCGAGCTCCACGATCGAAAGTCCCTTCGGGGATACCTGAATCCGGTCCGGCTTGGCCAGCTGGACCCTCTCGACCTTTTGACTCCGCGCGGCGAGCACGAGGCGCTTCCCCTCGCGAAGATTCGCTCCATCTACTTTGTGCGAGATTTCGATGACGACTTCGAACCTGAGCGCAAAGCTTTTCTTAGCCGACCGAAGCTCGATGGCTTGTGGCTTCGCCTCCGCTTTCTCGATGGTGAATCGCTGGAGGGCGTGGTTCCGAACGATCTGCTTTCTCTTCTCGACAACGGAATCCAGATCACGCCGCCCGACCTCAACTCCAATGCCGACCGCATCTTCGTGCCGCGCGCAGCCCTTAGCGAGGTAACCGTCCTCGGTGTCGTTGGCATCGCTCGTCGCAAGCCCGCCGCCGCAGCGGCTGCTCAGCCGAGGCTGTTCAACGAATAGTTCACCCAAGGGTTGTTTTTCTGGACTCCGTCGCTCGAAACCCCTCCAAGCTCCATTCCTCCGTCACTTCGTTGTGGCAAAGAAGGTAACGATTCCCGTCTGACGCCACAACGCGAAAGTACGTCGACTGCGGCGAATACCAGCGGTCTTCCACCTCGACAACCTCGTACGGTCGCCCGCTCAACACAAACCGCCTCGGCCGCTCATCCGCCTTGTAGCCGGAATAGGTTTGGACTTCGATGATCATCGCTTCCTGCATTCAACCCCTTTTTGCGCGCGCAGATCCCTTACTTTTTCCCGTCCACGGGGGTCTTCAGGGGACTATTACCGCGGCGCCGTCGATCGCATCACGTTTCACCGAGGCCAGCGCCTCGTTGACCTCTTCGAGAGGAAAGGTAGTAATTTTCGGCCGCAAAGCGATATCTGCCGCAATTTGCAGGAAGTCGCGGGCGTCCTCTCTCGTCATGTTCGTTACGCTTCTGATCTGCCGCTCGCCCCACAGTAATGTGTCGTAGTCGAACTCCGGCATGCGGTCCAGATGGATCGCATTGATTGCAACCACCCCACCCTTCCGCAGGCTGCCGAGCGCGGCAACGACCACATCTCCGCTGGGCGCGAAGGTAATCGCGCGGTCAAGCGCCACGAATGGCTTTTCGCGTTCGCTTCCTACCCACTTCGCTCCAAGAGACTCAGCCAGCCGGCGGTGCGATTCTCCACGCGTCGAAACATAGACTTCGCAATTCCAGGCGCGCAACACCGCTATCGCCAAATGCGCCGAAGCTCCGAATCCAAACAACCCCACCCGCTCTCCGCGCTCCACGCCGGCCACACGAATGCTTCGAAATCCAATGATTCCCGCACAGAGGAGCGGCGCCGCTTGTGTGTCGTCAAGCCCTGCTGGTAGCGGAAAAGCAAAGTCGGCTCTAGCCGCGGCATACTCCGAGTATCCGCCATCCACCGTATAGCCGGTGAAATCTGGCCGGTCACAAAGATTCTCAAGGCCCCTCTGGCACGAAGGGCAACTCCCGTCCACCCCTCCTAACCACGAAACCCCGACTCGTACTCCCTTTGGCAACTCTGCTGTCGCACCATCAACAATCTCACCGACAATCTGATGACCCGGAATCACTCGCGCGCGCCGTGCCGCCAACTCGCCTTCCACAATGTGCAGGTCTGTCCGGCATACCCCGCAGGCTTTTACACGCAACAATACCTGGCCAACCCACGGCTTGGGCCGATCCACTTCACAAATCTCGAGCGGCCTCGCACCAATTGCCTTCGGAGTTGTGAGTACAGCCGCTCTCACAGCGTTTCGCTCCGCGCGATTTCTCCTATCGGTCTCCGTCCCGACGCAACCGCCGAGGTCTACTCGGTCGGTTTCGGCCATGGCGGCTGAACGAGAGCAGGAATCGTAGCCACCGCTGTTCTATCCGGAGCCTTGAACGAAAGCTCCTCCGCCAAAAAAGCGATGCGATCTCGCGTCGCTTCCGGACTCAGCGCATGCTGAGCGTCATAAAGCTTCATTCGTTTGGGTTCGCTGACCACCTTTGCATGTTCCCTGGCCAAGTCGACGGAGAAAAATGGCTCGTCGGTCGCATATTGAAGGAATACGACGGCGGGCGCTGCATGAGAGACGTACTTGCCTGCGTCCGTCCAGAAATACTTGGCGACAAAGGCGTCGAACCGTTCCGCTCCCACCTTCTGCCGATACTTCTGATACTCCTTGGTTTTCATATCAGCCTCGTCAGACAAGTTACCCGCCATCAGGACGAACGCTTGGAACCGCTTGTCAATGCCACTCAGAATCCCGCCCGCCGTGGCATCGCAACTATGGCCAACATACGCGAGCCGCTTCTTGTCGATATCGGATCGGGACAAGAGCAAATCAGCGCCCCGGCGTAAGTTCACCACTTGCTGCACTCCTACGGCAATCTGCTGCTCGTTCAATGGCAAGTTGTCTTCCACAAATCCCGGCCGCACCGTCACGTGGTCCGGCAGCAGCGCAGCAACGCCCGAGCGCGCCAGGACAATGGCCTCCTCGAGAAATTCTGTTCGGTTCCTTTTCTCCGACCCAGGCATGCACCAGTGCCCGTAAATCACCGCCGGGAACGGCCCCTTTCCCGCGGGAATAACCAGATACGCGGTGACTACGCCCCCGTTCGGCCCGACGGCGCTCGCCCGATGCTCCACCGGACTCGCGTAGGAAATGTCATAAATCTTTACGCCATCCCGCTCCCGAAGGTCGTTCCGCTTAACATTGAGCGGCGCTTTCTCGTCGTAGCGCCAATGCTCGAGAAGTTGTCGATCGGATTGCGCCGCAAGGCTCGGACCAAAAAACAACAGGCCAAAAAGACATGAATAGCTCCTCATCATGGCCTTTCAGAACCAGCAAGAGGTTCCGTCGCCGGCAGTCTATCGAACGGGCCTGATTGCCGTCTAGCGCCGCAGTCAGGATGGTTTCTGTTTTCCGCAGCCAGCCTGTCCGTTGCGACGCAAAAATTGCCCTGCCGAACGGTAGGTTTTTATTCACCGTTCCGTCGGCTCGCATCCCCAGGCTTGCTCCTTTGTTTTCAATAGCTTGCGGACCATTGAATTCCGGAAAATACGAAGGCCCTGATTGCTTGCGCTCTTGTAGGCAAAATACGAGGGAGGTGGCTTTACCCCACCCGATTCCCCATTTCCCCTCTCGGCCTCTATTCCTTCGTTCATGCACCGTGCTTTGCTTCCCTCGCGGCCCTGTGCGAGACTCGCTTTCAGTGGAACAGCCGTTCGTGGCTGCGTTCTTGACCTTGCCTCGTTTCTCAGGAGCCCCTCCTATGAAACTCTCTGATGTCGCAGAGAAACTTTCCTGCCGCCTCGAAGGCGATCCCAGCGCCGAAATTACCGGCATCGCGGGAATGGACCACGCCTCTCCCGGTCAAATCACATTCCTAGCCAACCGTCGTTACTTTCCCCTGCTGCGCACTACTCGCGCCACGGCCATCTTTGTCGAGGAAGGCATCCGCATCGAACGCGAGCCGGGTCTGGCCCCGTTAGCGGCTCTGCGATCCTCGAATCCGTATCTGGCCTTCGCGCGGGCGATCGAACTTTTCTATCAGCCTCCTGTTTACGCCGCGGGTATTCATCCGACAGCGGTTGTCGCAAAATCCGCGCGGATCGGCTCAGGTTCTCACATCGGCCCCTACTGTTTTGTCGATGAAGACGCGGCTGTCGGATCCCATGCCGTGCTGCATAGCTTCGTTTCCATTTACCGTGGCGCAAGGATCGGCGACAACTTTTTCGCCCACGCCCACGCCGTCGTCCGCGAATACTGCCGCATTGGCAATCGCGTTATTCTTCAAAACGGTGTCGTCATCGGGGCAGATGGCCTCGGGTTCGCCAAACTGAAGGATGGTTCCTGGTACAAGATGAACCAGTCTGGCCCGGCGGTCCTGGAAGACGACGTCGAAGTCCAGGCCAACGCCTGTGTCGACCGCGCTACCGTCGGAGAAACCCGCATCGGGCACGGCACAAAAATAGATGACCTTGTTTTGATTGGTCACGCCTCACAGGTCGGCGCCAATGCCATGCTGTGCGGCCAGGTTGGACTGGCCGGCTCCACAAGAATCGGCGACGGCTGCATTCTTGCTGGGCAGGTCGGCACTGCCGGCCATCTGACCATCGGCAGCGGCGCCGTCATCACCGCCAAAAGCGGCATCCCCAATGACGTTCCCGCCGCCGCCCTCTTTTCCGGTTATCCCGCGGTCGAGAATCGTCAGTGGCTCAAAACCCAGGCCGCCCTCAATCGCCTGCCCGAATTGCAGCGCAAGGTACGTGAATTGGAGGAGGAAATCGCCAACCTGAAGAGAACGGCTCGACTGTATTGAGGAATCGCTAAGCCGCACCGGGAAAACCAAACGGCCTTTGATCAGGCGGCAGGCCCGCTGCCATTCTGTCGTGCACCGTTTCGTTCAGCTTCTCGCGCTCCTCGAACGTGAATTTCGATGCGTCGACCGGCTCCAGGAATTCCACCAGAATTTCTCCGGGGCGGATCACGAGCGATCGCTTCTCCATCACGCGATGCGCGCCGGAGCATGCAATCGGTACGATTGGCACGCCTGCCTTGATGGCCATCACCACCGCGCCTTTTTTAAATTCCTGCAGGCGCCCGTCGGGGCTTCGCGTTCCTTCCGGATAAATCAGGAACGATTGCCCGTTTTTCATTGCCTCGATTGCTTTTTCCATACTGCCTATTGCGGAGTCGTGTTTCGCGCGGTCTACAGGAATGAAATGCGCAAGCTGAAACGCCTGGCCGACGATCGGATAGTTGAAAAGGGATTTTTTCAGCAAAATGGCGATCCGCCGCGGGATCGCGCCGACTACCGCCGGAGCGTCTGCCGAGCTCGTATGATTCGCAACGAATAGGCAGGTACCCGGTGGAATTCGCTCCGCGCCGGTGACTCGCACGCGCACCCCGATGACCCGTACAAAAAACATCGTGCCGCGAACTCCTGCCCAGTACAGCGCTGTGGGATCCCGCGCGACCACAGTGAAAATGAGCAGGGGTATGCCGACGATGATGCAGTACAGCGAAAGAAATATTGCGATGAAGAGCGTGCGCAGCATGGGGTCTGGGCTCAGGCCACTTTCTCGAATGCGCGTTCGCGCGTCAAGGCGAACTTGAAAAGCAGCTGATGAGTGTTATTCAATACGCGGCTGCATTGGCAGCCTTCGCTGCGGATGTTTTGCCGCGCAAAAGCCCGTCGCGAATTGCGCGCGGTTTCCTCGCGGCCTGCGGATCTTCCGCAATCGTAAATAGGCTGCTGGTCCTTCCGCCAAGGTCCAGCGCAATTTCCGCGGGTCTTTCGTCCCGCAGAACGCGCAGCTTCAGCACTTCTCCGGGTTTCTTGCCGTGCAACCAGGCCTCGACGCGACGCGGAATACCTTCTCCGTTCCATTGAGAGATTTCATCCCCTACCAGCAATCCTGCCCTTTCCGCCGTCGAGCCTGGAGCAACCGTACGCACCACGGCCTTGCCGCTGGCGTCGCGCTCAAACGAGAAGCCAAGTTCAGCCCGCACAATCTCCTGTTGTTCGAGCAAGAGGCCCGCTCTGGCAAAAACCGCTTCGTACGGAAGCGGCTCCGCGTTTTTAACGTACTTGCGAAAAAACTCCTCGAAAGAACCTCCCGCGATTTCTTCCGCGGTCAGCCGAACGTCCAGACTATCGCGGTACGTTCTTCCCTTTTGCGCAAACTCTTCATTCATCCGGCGAAACACGTTGTCGAGCGAACGCGCGTTGTCCGTGCGATCGCGAATCAGAACATCGAGTAGCACACCGAGAACCTGCCCTTTTGCGTAGTAGGAGACGCTGACTTCGGGACCGTTGTAATAATCGTATTTGTCGAGCCAGGTATCGAGGCTCGATTGCTCGGCGCTCTGCCAGCGATTCGCGGGGCGCGATTCGAGTTCATTGATTTGCCGCGCAAGGTCGTTGTAGAAATCCTCCTTCGACCAGATGCCGGAACGCACAAGCGTGAAGCTGGCGTAGGTGCTCGTTACGCCCTCGGCAAACCACAAAGCCCGAGTGAATTGTTCGCGCGTGTAGTCGATGGGCTCGAGCGAGGCAGGCCGGATGCGCTTTACGTTCCAAAGATGGAAGAACTCGTGAGCGGAGAGGCCGGCGATTTGGCTGCCAGAGGAAGTATGGATGGCGGTCGAATTCGCGTGCTCCATTCCGCCACCTGTACCCATCGCCGCTTTGCCAGTGTGATAAATGAAAAGGTAACGATCAAACGGAGCGCCGCCCATTAACGCGATTTCGTATGCACAAATCTTGCGCAGTGTATTTTCGACGTAAGTTTGCTTCCAACCGTCACCGTGAATCGCAACGCGAACCGGCGGCGTAATGCCCGGAATGATAAATTCCGAGAATGAGCCGAGTTCGAGCGGCGCATCAGCAAGCGCATCATAGCTGGGGGCGGCCAGCGAATCCAGCGAAACCGTGTCGGTTGCCGAAGCCAGCAGCGGCGATTCGATTCGCCAGCTACGAGGAACATCGCGAAGGGTCAGAGAAACATCTTCGTTTCGCCGATCGGGCACGTACATCAAGACCATAGCGGGGTTTATGAAGGCGTGATCTTCGTTCAGTTGAGACGCAAATGGACCTGCGCTGTCCCAGTAGGTCGCGTAACGGACGGTGATTGTGCCTTGGCCCTGAATGCGCCAGGTAAGCTTGTCCAGCTTTTCGATGGCGAGTGGTTGCTGTCCGGAAAAGGCTTGGACTCGCTGGACGCGGCTGCTGAAGTCGCGTATCTCGTAAAGCGCGTTCCAGGCGGGCATTTGCAAAAGCAAATCCTCGTGCACTTCGGGAACGGTAACGGTGACGTGGAAAAGATGTTGCGATGGCTGGGCCAGAGAAATCTCGTAGGAAATCGTTGCACGACAAGGGACCGCAACAGACAGGCCCAGTAGGAGTTGAACAAAGAGGAA
>F14TC_100035848_pt1 | contig 10938 bp, 10 predicted proteins | sample KannatnBrdUF14TC_FD_10806 | JGI IMG/M metagenome (IMG submission 10806)
AAAACAAAAGAAGCAAATGGCAGAGTAGTAGAGCATGTTGTTTTGTATCCTCAAGAAAATCATGAGTCTTTAAAAAAAATATCTCGGCATGGAGTTTTATCTCGTTCTGAAGGGGCCAAGGCAACTATTTTAATTTGTCATGGTTTTATGTGTGATAAATATGATGTAGGAATGCTCAGGAAGGTTTTTAAGCCAAGTCAATTTAATATTATGACTTTTGATTTCCGCGGGCATGGTGAAGAGCGGCAGGGGCAATATTGTACTTTTGGTCGTGATGAGGCGTTGGATGTTATTGCAGCAGCGCAATTTCTTCGTAACCATCCTCAATTGCATAATAAGCCATTATTTTGTTATGGATTTTCAATGGGAGCCGTGTCGGCAATAGAAGCCCAAGCATTAATTACACACTTATTTGATGCAATGATCTTGGATTGTCCTTTTGATTCGAGTGAAAGAGTTATTAAGACTGGTCTTTCTGGATTAACATGTTCATTGTTTGGCTATGAATTTTCTATGCCAGGTAAAGATTTATTGCAGCGTTATGCGTTTCATCCCTATGTTCAGTCATTAGTTAAGACAGTTTTAAAAACAGTTGCCCAAATGGATACAACCGGTGTTAATACTAATTTTTGTCCTTTATATCCAGCAGAATCGGTTAAAAAAATAACAATCCCATTGTTTTTTATTCATTGTAAAAATGATCAAAAAGTTAGCATTGATCAGGTTAAGCAGGTGTATAATGGTGCTGCAGGACATAAGCGTTTATGGCTTACTAATGGTCGTCGTCATTATGATTCATTTTTTTATAATCCCGAAAAGTACACCGAAGAGGTGAGAAAGTTTTATAATCAAGTATTAAGTGGTGATATTTATCAAGAGCCTTGGCAAGAGGTAGTTGAAGACGATGAAGATGATGATCATTTGTTTGGCTAGATAAATATAATTATAAACGAAGGAGCTTTGATGTATACCATAAAAAGAGTTTTTATAATGAGTGCACTAGTTGTTGGTGTATTAAGTAATTACTTGTGCGCTAAAGTTCGTTCCGTTGGATCGCAGCGTGAGTTTGAACAGAATGTAGCGCATAAAGGTATTTGTGTGGCGTTGTTTTATAAGGCTGACGATAAAAAAGATGTAACAATGCAAAAAAAGAATAAACAGTTACAGCGTATGGTTGAAGATGTGAGTGCTCAACAATCGTATGATGATGCGGATGTTGTTTTTATAAAAATTAATAGTGCGCGCAAAGAATTTGATACTATTGTAAACAATTATGATGTTATGAGTGTGCCATGCTTTTTGTTGTTTGACAATGGTAGGCAGGTGATGAACGGACAGAATAAACCGGCTGTATTACATGGTTTTATTGTGCGTGAAGAATTAGAGACTTTTATTAATAATTATTGCGGTAAAGAAATTAATACATTAAATAATGCAAAAGAGGCTACGCAAAAAAAGCGTATGGATGAAGAAAAAGAAAGTTGGCTGCCTTATTTTTATCCACGAGATATTTTTGTTCGTGATTATGATCCTGCGCAACGCTCGATGGAATAAAATAATATTTTTTGATATATTTATGAGTAATATTTAATATACTTCATGGAGAAATAAAATATGGTTAGTATTACTCTTTCCACTAATGATTTATTGTCGCAAAACGTTGATTGTTATGCATATATTGTTGAAAAAAATTTTGACATAGCACAGCTGCATGAGACTGTTAAAAATGCATGTCCTGATGTGAATGCTATTTTAAAACAGCGTAATTTTATTGGTAGCCTTGAACAGACAATTTCTATTCCGTTTTCGCATGATGGACGCATTGCATATATTATTATTGCTGGAATGGGAGATAAAGAATCAAAAGGCGTGAGTGTTGTTGAACGCTATCGTCGTGCAATAGGGTGTGTTGTAAAAGAGGCGCGCGCATGCAAAGCAACATCGTTGGCTATTGCATTACCATCAGCGCAAGCGTGTGGGGTGACTGCACAATATCTTGCAGAGCAAACAGCAATAGTGCTTAAAAAAGCTCAATATCATTTTAATGATTATATTACTGAAAAATCTCGCAAAGAGGGTGAAATTGGTTCAATTGTATTGGTTGCTAGCGTTGGTGATCACAAAGAAGCACAGTTGGGAATTACCGATGGTGTAATTATTGGTGATGCAATTAATCAAGCACGTCATTGGGTTGATATGCCGCCGTCATATTTTACGCCACAGCATTTAGTGGAAAAAGCACAAGAAGTTGCTCAGCGTAATAATTTAAAAATTACTGCGTATCATGAACAAGAAATTATAAAAATGGGCATGGGTGGCTTAGCGGCCGTTTCTCGTGGATCGGATATTGATTGTGCATTAATTATTCTTGAATACAAAGCTCAATTAGCCAATGCACCAACGCTCTGTTTTGTTGGCAAAGGTATTACCTTTGATTCTGGTGGTTTAAGTTTAAAGCCTGCTGATTCTATGGAAACAATGAAAGAAGATATGTCTGGGGCAGCGGCAGTGATTTCTGCTATTGATGCGCTTGCACAACTGCATGTTGATGTTAATATTATTGCCATTGCACCAACGTCAGAAAATTTACCCAGTGGTTGCGCAACAAAGCCTGGTGATATTGTGACTTTCTATAATGGTAAAACAGCAGAGATCAAAAATACTGATGCAGAAGGGCGTTTAATTTTGGCCGATGCGCTTTCTTATGCAGTTAAACATTATAAACCTGATGCAATAGTTGATTTGGCAACATTGACTGGTGCTTGTTCACGTGCGCTTGGACCAATTTATAGTGGTTTATTCAGTGAGCATGACGAACTTGTTAAAAAATTATACAATGCCGGAGAGTTATCTGGTGATAGATTATGGCAATTGCCTATGGGCGATGATTATAAAAAAGCAATTAGCTCAACAGTTGCAGATATGTGTAATATTGGAAGCAAACAAATAATGGCAGGGGCGTCAACGGCGGCCCATTTTTTACAACATTTTGTTGGCGATGTAACATGGGCACATATAGATATTGCCGGCACTGCATTTGATGTACCAAATATATCGTATTATCGGCCTGGTGGAACGGGAGTGGGGGTTGGGTTGTTGGTTGCTTTAGCAATGAATTGGAAGAAGTAAATAAATGGCTTGATAAAATAGAGCGCCCTGGATAGTTATTTACCAGGGCGCTCTATTATTTGTATTGTTAAGATTTTTTTTTGGGAACTTTTGCACCTTTTGCGCGTGCTTTGGATAGGCCTATTGCTATTGCTTGTTCGCGTGATTTGACTGGTGTTCCTGCTTTGCCTGATTTGGCAGTTCCTTTTTTATATTTACGCATTTCTTTTTCAACTTCCACTTGCGAGAGCGGGCTATATTTTTTGGTGGAACTTTTTTGTGTCATTTTTATCTCCTTTTTTGATAAATTCATAATTGTTATTTGTAATATTATTATGAATTTATATTGACAACAAAGTCAATATAATATCTTTTTTTTGTGTATTCTTTGTAGGGCTTGTCGCATAATGAAAAAGCTATGTTAAAATAACCTTAAAAGAAAAATAATTTGTCTTAAGAATAAATAAATTATGTTTAAGTTTTTGAAAGTAATAATTTTCTCTCATTGAATTAAACATGACTGTTTTACACATACAACAACATATGTTATTCTTATATATAATGTATTATTGTATAAACACAAGGACTATTTTTATCATGACTATCAAAAATTCACTTATTTTCTTCTCTTTATCGGTATTAATAACTTCAGACAGAACTCAATGCATGGAGTCAACCACAAAAAATCTTAATCAAATGAAAATAATGGTAAAAAGACAGAAAATAAGAAACGAAATAGAAGAATCTTTTCAAGATAATCGTTATAGCCATCTCATGGGTGAAATAATTATTGCTCCAATAGCAAAAATTATATATGGAGATGAAATTTGTATAAAAAATCTTAATGAAGCTAATATTCCAACAAAACTTAATCAGCCACTCATAGAAGCAACTATTTATATAAAAGAAGAAAAAAAAATAGGATTGATTACAACAACAGATTTGACAAGAGGAATGCCAACCACGTTAAAAAATGAAACTAAAGCCCATGCAGTAAAGCTGCAAAGCAAAATTGCAGAAAATATTCATAAGGCATCAAATTTATTTATTGCTGCTAAAGCAATTGAAGAGCAATCTACTAAAAGTTTAATGATGCCACCAGTTTTCCCTGTACATCTTCTTGATGGTCGTTCAACGGTAACATTTGAACTTTATAAACGTTATCCCATAACTTGTATCATTAATCAACAAGAAAAGCTCACTAAAGCCCTAAATTCTTCTTGTAATGCCCTTTTTGCAATAACTACACTTGATCCAAAAGCGTTAAAAACAGTAAAAGAAATAGTTAATACGGGTCAAATTTTTCCTCAGTTAAACGCATTGACACCAATTATGATTCGCAATATTTACAATCCGAGAATAGCTGAAAGTGTTGATAACCTCGAAGAAAAAAAAATAATCAGGCAAAACAATTTAAATAATGTTGAGCCTTATGAAAAAACCAAACGCATTGATAGATACGTAATAAGTACAGTTTCAACTAAGCAACATGGTTCTGATGGATATTCATCAGAAACACTAAAAAAAGATGTCCTATCTGGCGTAATAAAAAACCAAAACGTATTCACATTTATTATAAAACGCAGTATAAATGGACACACAAAATTTTAAATTAATATAATTATTATTTTAACGTGAGTTCGATTTTCTTAAGTCTAACTCACGTTATATAAAGAACATAAATGATTTATTCAACAGCAGACGTAAAATTTGAAGTAAATAAATCCTGCTCTATTTCTAGCTCTGCTGCATGAATACGCTTCCATTCATTAAGAGATAAAGGAAAGTGTGGTAATGCAAGTTTAAGTAATGCTTGCGCATACATTCTAATTTCATATTGTGCTCCAGCATGTAAGCGTAATTTGAGAAAGTGCATGAGAGAATGGAGGTTACAGGTGAAAATAAATTCTGTATAAGTACACAATGGCAATACGCTTCGTGCAATTTCTCGCCCAACTCCATTTTCAAGTAAATATTCATACACCTGTACGCTATGGGCAATAGCATCCTTGAACTTTTGCGTAAATTCAAGATTATCAAATGAACCAATTGAAGCTTGTTTATTTTTGGTATCTTGAGAACGCCATTTTGGCGGAACATAAAATTCAAGAGCTGATTTAACATAACGATAACTAATTTCATTGTATGAATTCATTCGATGACGCATCCACTGACGAGCAACAAAAATTGGAGCTTTTATACGAAATGATAATTGATTATGTTCAAAAGGACTTGTGTGATTATGTTCCATAAGAAAGCTGATTAATTTTTTATCACGTTCACTTACTTCGCTTGATATTTTGCCATACGAGACTCGTGCGGCATTGACTATGTCAAGATCTGATCCAGAGACACGTACAAGTTCAACTGAACTGATTCCATCGATCAGAGGATCAATAGGGCACTGTGATGCATTAAGATTATTATTATTAGTTACGAATATATGTTCCACGCGATTACCTTATCGTAAAGAAATTTTACTTTCATGAACCATGTTGATAATAACACCAATCATAAAAAGAGAACAGACCAATGATGTATTTCCATAACTAATAAAAGGTAAACCAATTCCTTTTGTCGGGGCTAAACCTGTAGCTACAGCCATGTTTATAATTGCTTGTAAATGTATCACAATCATAAAGCCGAGCACTACCAATGTATTAAATGTGTCAGAAAGTTGATGTGCAATACGAATGCCAAAATAAAGTAACAGCATAAAAAGTATAATTAAAAAAACACATCCAATAAAACCTGTTTCTTCAGCGATTATTGAAAATATAAAATCAGTATGTTGCATGGGAAGATAGAAAAATTTTTGTCGTGAATGTGCAATGCCAATGCCAAACCAATTACCAGATCCTATTGCAATTAACGATTGTATAATTTGAAATCCTGCTCCTTTTGGATCTTGCCAAGGATCTAAAAAAGTGAGCACTCGCTTTAAGCGGTATGGTCGAAAAAGAATTAAAAAAGTAGCACTTATAATTAAGCCAATAAGTGTTAATACAATGTGTTTTATCTGAGCATGGGCACAAAAAAATAAAATAATAATAGTGAGCATTAGTGTAATTGTCATACCAAAATCTGGTTGTTTAAGAAGTGCATAGCACATAAGGCTAACAAGTCCACAAAAAGGAATAAACTGTTTAAGCGGAATGACTCCTTTAAGTGTTTTTTTTTCAAGAAAATACGCACCATAAAAAATGAGCGTAATTTTTAATAATTCACTTGGTTGGAATGAAAATCCTGCGATAGAAAGCCATCTACTTGATCCATGGATAGTTCGAGAGAACATAGGAAATAATGTTAGAGTTACCAGCCCCAGTGTACCTAAAAATAAAAATGGTGCCGTGCGTTTTATCAATGATAATGGTAAAAATTTTCCAATAAAAAGAGCAATAATGCCAACACAAAGACCAAGCAATTGGCGCTTTATAAAAAAAAGTGATGTGCCAAATGTTTCAAGCGCATAAACAGAGCTTGAAGAATATACAAATAAGCAACCAATTAAAATAAGTGTCGTTACAATAGTGAGAAATACACGCAAATCTGCGTATAAAAGTAATTTTTTTGAAATCATCTTCTCTCCGCTCATCCTGAGCTTGTCGAAGGATTTGATAAATTTATTAATTTAATATTAGTATACGCATCAAAAAATGTAGTATACAAGTTGTTTTTTTACGAAATTATTTTTGTATGTACTTTGCAAGTAATTTTTTAAAATGATTGCCTCGTTCTTCATAATTTTTATATAAATCATAACTACTTCCTGCAGGAGAAAACAACACACAATCACCGGGAAGAGCCATAGATAAACAATGATTAAGGGCTTCCTCAAGAGTGATATGGTGTGATGCAGAAATGGTATTGTTAACACACATGGCGTACAATGCATCAGCTTCATTTCCAAAACAATAAACATGTTTTACATTATTTTTTAATTGCATGATAAATGGCGCACGATCAACACCTTTACTTAATCCTCCAATAAAAATATGCAGGTATCGATTTTTAAGTTTTTCAACTGCAGCAAGAGTAGAAGCCGTTGTTGTTGCTTTGGAGTCATTATAAAATTCAATATTATTGAATATGCCAATTTTTTCCATGCGATGTTCAGGTAGCGTAAGCGTTGTTGCTATTGTTTGCAATGCTTTAATATTAAGGAGCATAAGATCACATACACTTACAAGAAGAATAATATTGTCTAAAAAGGAAAAATTAAGTAAATCAGGCGTTAATACGGTAATTGATACATGTGTATTGTGCGCATAGCGCATTACAGTATTGTTTTCAACATAATAAACTCGTTCATGTGCATTGAGTTGTGCTAGTTCATCAATAGATGGCTTGATGGATACAAAATATGCACGGAGATGATTGCTGCCGATAGCAGGTGCTTTTTTACGCAATACAAATGGTATAAGAGAGAGAGTATTATCTTTTTGTAGGCGTAGTATATTAAATTTTGCTGAAAAATATTCTTCTTGCGTTGCATGATAATCAAGATGATTAAGATGAAAATTAGTTATTATTGCAAGATATGGTGCAAATTCTGTGCAATGTAAAAGCTGAAAGCTTGAGACTTCAAGCAATGCATAATCAACACAATCTTGTGTTATCAGTAAATCGAGCATTGGTATGCCAATATTACCTCCAATTGCAACAGAAATAGATGCGTTTTTTAATAACTCCCCAAGAATATGTACAACGGATGTTTTACCAATACTACCAGTTACTGCGATAATTGGTTTTGTAAAATTGTTATAAAAAAGATCAAGTTCGGTAAGCCATTTCGATACCTGTGTCGCGTAACAAATAGAGTTTATGTTTACACCAGGAGAAGGAATAATGATTTCACAAGAATCAAAGAAAATTTCTTCTTCATTCTCCTGATTATACCAAGAAATATTTTTTTGTTTTAAAAATTCATATTCTTGTATTGTTGGAATGCGTTTGTCCATAATACAAATTTTATTGTAACCGCCTGCATATAAATGATTAATTACTGATTTGCCAACAACTCCAAAACCCCACACGCCAATTCGACAACTTTTCTTGATTTCCATCATGATGTATGCTCCATAGAGAAAAGTTCTTCAAAGTTGTTGTTAGTAGTATTGTGATGATTGTTATATGTTAACATCATGGTAGCGCGTATATGTTCTAACAAAGCTGTTTCTTGATCCAATGATATACTATTTTGATAGGTTTTATGTTGATCATTTTTATGAACATTTTTTAAATGATTAGTCAGAATAGCTTTCTTTTTAAAACTATTAAAACAAATATTACATTGAAAAGGTCTATCGTCTGAATGACCACTTTCATGGATTTTGAGATGAGTATTTGTTCTAAATGGTTTAGAGCAGATATTACATTGAAAAGGTTTATTATCTGAATGAACACTTTGATGATCTTTAAGATGTGCCGTTATTTTAAAATTTTTAAAACATATCTTGCATTGAAAAGGCCTGTCCTCCTGGTGAACGCTTTGATGAATTTTAAGGTGAGTGTTTGTTTTAAATTTTTTAGGGCACTTCTCACATTGAAAAGGCCTATCGTCTGAATGAGCAATTTGATGTTTTTTAAGCTTGCTTTTTATTTTAAATTTCTTAGGGCATTTCTCGCACTGAAAAAGTCTATTCTCTAAATATTTGCTTTGAGAGATAGAAGGCAGAGATTGATTCATAGAAGCAATCATAGTGTTTTGTATAATTAAACAAATAAATAAAAATATATATTTAAAAGATATTTTTTTCATGAGGATTCTTTTTTTAAAAAAAAGGTATAAAGTTTATTTAAGAGAGTATTTTTTTATAGTGTATAAGAAAGAATAAACATTACAAACAAAAGAAGGGAGTAGTTGGCAATAATATAAGTAAAAAGTATTTGTTAGTCGTAAATTTCAGTATATAAAAAGGAAAATAAGATGATTGCTTTTTCTAAAAAATTATTATTTTTTATGTTTTTAATTGTTCTTCCATCTATAATTATTGCAAAAAAAACTAAAAAGCTTCAATTAATAGTTAATCCATTTGATCCATCATATTTTTTTGCTCTTAATGCTGGTAATGGTATAGAGACTAATCCAGGAACACCTCGACCACAAGGTTCTTACTATGTAACGAATGCTTTTATTTTTCCTGGCGGCACAGTAGATAAAGATCAAGCAAGTTATTTAGTTGATAAACATGGAAATCCAATAGATTTTGAAAATGACAGTCTTGGTATGACATTTCTTATCCAAACAATGCTCCAGTCAGTAGATTTTGGTAATCCGCCAGCTGAAGGAACCATTACTGAAGCTTCTCAGTGGCAGCTACAATTTAATCATGATTGTGATAAAACGCTTAATGCTTTATTTGGCACAGGTTATACTACATTTAATGTTTTTACTATTGGGGAAGGAAAAGCCGCGCTTACTTTTTCTGCAACAGTAGTCGGTGGTCTTGGTTGTAATGAAGATGCGCATAATAATAATTTTACTGGTAAAGTGTATATCGGTGAAAATGGCCAAAGTTCATTAATAAAAATTAAATTTGAGAAAGAAATCAAATATAAAGACTAAATTTAATTTTAGATATACATTCATTAAGCTACGTCCTAATAGTATTATAAAAAGCTGTTAGGACGTGGTTTTTTTTGGTATTATTAATCCTATTAAAAGAAGGACCTTGCATGAATAATCTATACAAAAATTTTAATATGGATGAATTAATACATCCTTTTTTAGCAGCACAAGATATTGCTCTCAATTCTCGTACAACGTATCTTAATGCATTGATACAATTTACGCAGTGGTGCACTGAAAAAAAAATTACCCATCCAAAACATGAAACCGTTTTAACATATAAATTTTGGCTTGATACAAAACAACTCAGTTCATACACTAAGGCAGTATATATTGTAGTAATTAGGCGATTTTTTTTATGGGCTGATGAAGAAGGTTTATATGATAATGTTTCGCGCAAAGTAAAAGGAATTAAGCGTTATTCAAAAAATCATCAAAAAGAATCACTTTCTATTGAAGCTCTAAAAAAACTATTTTCATCAATTAATTGTGATGATATGCTTGGCAAGCGTGATTTTGCACTTATTAATATTCTTGTGCGTACGGGCTTGCGGCTTAAAGAAATTGCATCAGCAGTATTGGAAGATATGTATGAACAACGGGGAGAAATGTTATTGTGGATTCATGGTAAAGGTCGATCAAGTAAAGATGAATTCGTATTACTAACGCCACAGGCTCTGGTATCTTTGCATGAGTATTTGCAAGCTCGAGTGATTAAAAGTGAAAAAGAACCTATTTTTGTTTCATTAAGCGATCGTAATTACGGCAAGCGATTAACTATTTTTTCATTATCTCGTATTATTAAAGGTCGTTTACGCGCAGCAGGATTTGATAGCAAGCGCATTACAGCGCATAGTTTGCGCCATACCTTTGGTGTTCTTTCTATGCAGGCAGGGGCTTCGTTATACGAAGTGCAACTTGCTATGCGTCATACAGCGCCAACAACTACTCAACTTTATTTAGGCGATATTGAACGGATTAAACGGCTTGAAGCTTCTCCTGAGCGTAAAATGAGTAATCTTTTAGATATATAAAAATTAACTTATTCTAACTTTTTCTTGAATTTTCTTTTCTGATAAATTTATACTAGTAAATAATATATAGTCTTAAAAATAGGAATACTGGTGAAAAAGTTAATTGTGCAATTATTTATCATGGTTGTTTTAATGAATAGCCCAGTTTTTTTGCAAGGAATGTTGGTATCTAAAAGAGCAGAGCAAGAACGATCAAGTCGTAATATAATACGAAAAAAAGCAGCG
>F14TC_100263888_pt1 | contig 10934 bp, 10 predicted proteins | sample KannatnBrdUF14TC_FD_10806 | JGI IMG/M metagenome (IMG submission 10806)
ATAAATTTTAACATTTTTATCCTGCTGGCCAATCAATTCAATTCCTGAATCATCAAGCTTAGCAATATCGACCATTACGACATATTCATCATCAAGCGCTTTTGAGGCGTCTTCATATGTACAATGTTTTGAGCGCAAGTACTCAATTTCTTCATCAATCATCTTATCATCAACCATGTAAACCGTTTTAGATACTTCTATTCCCTTATAATCCTCAACTTTAATATCCGGCTTAATTTCATATTTTACTCTGAATGTAAAAAGCTGCTTTGGCTGGTAGTTTATATCAATTAAAGAACCCTCTCCTAAGGGTTTCACATCATTCTTTTCAAGGTAATCCCTGAACACATCATTGGCTACATCTTCAAGCGAGCCCTGTTCAAGCAAATCGCCATACATTCTTTTAATCATTGAAATGGGCGCTTTTCCTTTGCGAAAACCAGGAATTTGCGCCTTTTTTTGGTACTTTTTTAAAGACTTTTCAAAATGCGGTTCGAGCTCGGAATATGGCACTTCAAACTCAACTTCCTGCTTAGTCTCATCCAGTTTATTTACTTTAAACTCCATGTTTTATAAAAAATTAATCAGCAAATATAGTTTTTTGATAGATGTCCTTCAATGTATAAAAAAGTCTGGTTAATTCGAATTCTTTAATCTCATTTTATATTATTATGTTTTTGGGTAATTTAGTAAAATGAATCTTACTCTAAGACGACTTATAAATAAAAAATCCAGACTGGTTATTGGTTTACTTTCAGGCACATCTGTTGATGCAATAGATGCGGTTTTGGTGAAAATAACAGGCAGTGGTCTAAAAACGAAAATAAAAGTACTGGATTTTATCACGCATCAAATTCCCCAAAAAGCAAGGCTGGCAATATTTAAGAATTCAGATAATAATACAGCAAGGCTTGATAATATTTGCAGATTAAATGTAATTATTGGAGCTTTGTTTTCCGATGCTATATTAAGGCTGCTTAAGAAAAACAGGCTAAATGCAAATGAAATAGACCTCATTGGATCTCATGGACAAACTATACATCATTTACCGGAAATGAAGAATTACCTGGGTTATAAGGTAAAATCGACACTTCAAATTGGTGACCCGGCAATAATAGCAAACCTTACCGGAATTACTACAGTTGGAGATTTCAGGGTTGCTGATTGTGCTGTGGGGGGTGATGGTGCACCGCTTGTTCCGTACATGGATTATATTTTGTTTACTCATCAGCAAAAAAACAGGGCGCTTTTAAATATTGGAGGAATTTCTAATATATCAATACTGCCGAAAAATTCATCAAAAGATAAGATAATTGCATTTGATACCGGTCCGGGAAACATGATTATTGATGGTATGATGTACCACTTGTTCAGGAAATCATTTGATAAAACAGGAATGATAGCAAAAAAGGGTAGTATCAATCCTGATTTGTTTAATTATCTTATTGATGATAAAATCTACCATCTTTCTCCTCCTAAATCTACCGGAAGGGAGCATTATGGCAAAGGTTTTCAGAAGCGATTATTAATTCAGTCAAAAGGGTTGAATAAAAAAGATATTGTAAGAACCGTTACAGAATTTACAACATATACAATATGGTATAACTATATAAATTTTATTCCTGTGAAAATAGATGAGCTTATTGTAAGCGGAGGAGGTGCGGAAAATCCGGTAATAATGAGTTCCTTAAAAAAATATTTTAAGGGAGTTTCGGTGAAAAAGATGGAGCATTTTGGGTTGACTACGAAGAATAAGGAAGCCGTATTGTTTGCAATATTAGCGAATGAGTGTATTTCAGGGAATTCGGCTAATATGAAATCGGTTACAGGATCCGGCAGAGATGTAATTTTGGGTAAAATATGCCCGGCATGAACCAGGATAACAAAATAGCTATTGTAACCGGCGGTACAGGGGCACTTGGCAGGGTTATAGTAAATCATTTTGCTTCGAAAGGAATGAAAGTTTATGTCCCTGTTCGTAGTATGAAGCATTTTATGAATATTTTTGACGAGTCCCAAAGCGAAACAGAATTTAATATGCTTCTGAAAAGATATGCTATTGAATGTGATGCAACCGATGAAGACCAGGTCAGAGAGTTCTGCGAAAACGTAATGAAACAGGAAAAGAGGATTGATTACCTGATTAATACAATTGGTGGATACCACCCAAAAACGCAAATACAGGATACTTCAACCGCACTTATTACGAGTCAGCTTCAGCTTAATTTCTATACTACATTTTACTTTACTAAATATGCCTTAACTTATATGAAACAAAGAAATTTCGGGCGGATTGTCTCATTTGGAGCCAAGCCATCTGTTGAGCTGACCGCAGGGAAGTTTGCTTATGCTTTTTCAAAACTTGGAGTAATAAACTTAATGCAAACGCTGGCAATGGAGCTTAAGGATGAGGATTTTACGTTCAATACAATTATTCCCAATATTATTGATACTCCGGCAAATCGCGAATCAATGCCAAAGGGTGATTTTAGCAAATGGATTAAACCTGAAGTAATAGCCGAAAAGTGTTTAGAATGCTGCCTGGATGAGAAAAAAGCAATTAATGGGGAAATAATTAAAATGTACTAAAGAATTCCCTCTCTTACAGGAGAGGGAATAGTAAAAATTAAAGTACGGATTTTATACGTTTAATAGCCTCATTGATGTTTTCCACTGAATTAGCATAAGAAAAACGTAGAAAACCCTCGCCAAATTTGCCAAACGATGTGCCCGAAAGGCATGCAACGCCTCCTTCATAAAGCAGCTTATCGGCAAGTTCTTTTGATTGATATCCTGTACCATGGATACTTGGAAACGCATAGAATGCGCCATCCGGAACCAGGCATTTAAACCCTTTAATGCTATTTAGCCCGTCAACAATAACATCCCTGCGGCGCCTGAATTCCTTTACAATTTTATCAACTTCATCCTGCGGGCCGTTCAGAGCTTCGATACAAGCCTTCTGGACAAATGCATTAGTGCATGAGTTACTGTTTACCATCAGCTTTGATATAACAGGGGAAAGCTCAGTATTCATTACTCCGTAGCCTGCACGCCATCCGGTCATTGCATATGTTTTTGAGAAGCCATCAAGAATGATAGTGCGTTCTTTAAATCCGGGTAACTTAGCAATCGAAAATACCTCTGGTACATCATATGTAATCCTTGAGTAGATTTCGTCAGAAAGTATGAAGGTGTCCCTGTTCTTTAGTATTTCAGCTATTGCCTCAATATCTTTTCTGGGAATGGTTTTGCCTGTAGGATTTCCAGGTGTATTTATAATAACCAGTTTTGTCCTGTTTGTGATAAGTTTTTCAAAATCATTAAGGTCTATTTTGAATTCATTCTCCATCTTTAACTGTAAAGGAACGGCTGTACCTCCCACGAAGTTTATCATCGATTCATAAATAGGAAATCCCGGGTTAGGATAAATAACCTCATCGCCTTTTTGAATAAGTGCAAGTATTAAGAAAAACATTATCGGCTTGGCTCCCGGTGTCATAACTACGTTTTCTGGAGAAAATTCAAGATTCCTGGTTCTTGAAATATAATCTGCAATAGCCTTTCTAACATCCATAAGTCCCGGTGCAGGAGTATAGTGAGTGTTGCCATCTTGTATCGATTTTATTGCTGCATCACAAATATTTTTTGGTGTAGTGAAGTCTGGTTCTCCTATTTGAAGATGAATAATGTGCTTTCCTTCGGCTTCAAGTGCTCTGGCTTTTGCAAGCACCTCAAATGCTGTTTCAGTTCCTAGTCTATAAACCCTATCTGCAAATTGTGTTGTCATTGTCGTTAAATTTAAATTATATAATGTTAAGATTCGCCTAAGTAAGCTTTGCGAACCTCTGGATTTGATTCCAACTCTTTTGACGGCCCATCAAGAATTATGTTACCTGTTTCAAGTACGTAGCCGTAATTTGCAATTGATAATGCAAGATGAGCATTTTGCTCAACCAGTAAAATAGTAACGCCAAGCGTTCTATTTATTTCAACAATCTTTTCGAAAATAGTTTTTACAAGTTTTGGAGCAATGCCAAGTGAGGGTTCATCAAGCAATAGCATTTTAGGTTTAGACATAAGCGCTCGTGAAATTGCCAGCATTTGCTGTTCTCCTCCCGATAGTGTTCCTCCCGGCTGCTTAATTCTTTCTTTAAGACGAGGAAATATTGCAAAAATGAAATCAAGGTCTTTGCTGAAATTTTGTTTATCTTTTCTTAAATATGCTCCCATATCCAGGTTTTCTTTTACAGTGAGATTTGCAAAAATTAGCCTTCCTTCGGGAACCTGGCAAACTCCCATACTTACAACTTTATGCGGGGGACTGTTAGTTATGTCTTTCTCCTCATAAAAAATTTTACCATTGGCGGATTTAATAACGCTAGAAATTGCTCTGAGAGTCGTGGTCTTACCCGCTCCATTGGCCCCAATCAAAGTAACTATTGCCTTTTCAGGAACATTAATAGAAATTCCTTTTATAGCATTAATTGCACCGTAATTAACAACCAGGTTTTNNGTCCTAAGCATTGGCTTTTTTCACCTGCTCTCCCAAATAGGCTTCGATAACTTTTGGGTCTTTTTGTATATCCTCAGGCTTACCTTCTGCTATTTTTTTGCCGTAATCAAGCACAAATATTCTTTCGCATATGCCCATTACAACATTCATATCATGTTCAACCAGTAAAATAGATATATTAAACTTATCTTTAACATTTTGTATAAGGCTCATCAGGTCTTTCTTTTCGACCGGATTCATTCCAGCTGCCGGCTCATCAAGTAGCAATAATTTCGGTTTAGTTGCAAGGGCCCGGACTATTTCAAGCTTTCGCTGCTCACCATAAGGAAGGTTCTTTGCATATTCATCTGCATCTACATGTAAATCGAACATTTCAAGTAAATTGTGAATCTCATCTTCAATTGATTTTTCTTCACTATGGTATTTTTTTAATTGGAAAACTGAACTGAAGAAGCGGGATTTGCAATTCTTAATATAAGATATCCTTACATTATCTTTAACTGTAAGGCTGGGGCACAATCTTATGTTTTGGAAAGTTCTGGCAATTCCTTTATGAGTTACTTCGAATGGCTTGAATTTAACAATGCTCTCATTATTAAAAACCACATCACCTTCGGTGGGGTCATACACCCCGGTAATAATGTTGAACACTGTTGTTTTACCCGCACCATTGGGTCCTATCATACCTACCAGCTCATTTGGGGCAACATATTCTGTAAGCGAATCAACTGCTGTTAAACCGCCGAATCTTATAGTGCAATTATTTAATTTTAAAACTTCCATTATTAATATCAGGAAATTGTTTCCTGTGAGCTTTCAGGCCTTAGCTTCTTTTTCTTGTATATTTTTATACCAAAAATTCCTTGTGGTCTCAATATCATCATAATTATAAGAAGCAGTGCATAAACAATCATTCTATACTGCTGAACGTCTCTTAAAAGTTCAGGTAAAATCGTCAGAATAATAGCTGCAAGTGCCACACCAAAGATACTTCCCATTCCGCCTAAAATTACCATTGCTACAATTTCAACTGAGCGAAGGAAGTTAAAATCCTCCGGATTGATATATTGTATAAAATGTGAGTATAAACCTCCTGCAATGCCTGCAAAGAAAGCGCCAATAATAAATGCTTGAACTTTAAACTTAGTAGTGTTAATTCCCATTGATTCTGCAGCAATCTCATCATCTTTCACTGCAACGAATCCTCTGCCATATGTTGACCTCATTAGGTTCATTATACCAAAAATCAAAATTGAAACAAAAAAGAATGCCCAGAAAAAATTGGTATATTTTGGTATGGTATAAATTTGATAGGGAACATTAGTAAGTTCTCCCACCATTTCAAGGCTTGTCACGCCGTTTTGATAAATATAAATTCCCCTGAAACCCTGGGAAGCACCGATAATGCTGAGATTTTGAATTACAACTCTTATTATTTCACTGAAACCAAGCGTAGTTATCGCAAGGTAATCACCTTTAAGCCTTAATGAAGGAACGCCAACAATAAGTCCAACAACGGAAGCAGCGAACACGCCTAATAGTAAAACGATAAGAAACCAGAAAATTTTTCCAACTTCGCCAGTGCCGAACAATGCAATTAATTGAGGCGCAAAATAAGTGCTAATAGCTGCCGAAACATATGCCCCGATTGCCATAAAACCGGCATGACCCAATGAAAACTGACCTGTGAAGCCATTAATTAAGTTAAGGCTTGATGCAAGAATTATATTTATGCCACAGTATATAATTATTTGATAATAATAGGGGTTAATAGAGTTGGATAAAAAATTTATTCCAAATAAAACAACAAGGGAAACAAGGAAGAGTATTTTAGTATTTCTCATATACGCAAATTGATGTTCATCAAATGGGCCTTTTGCGTTATCATACTTAAAAAAAGCTCAATTCTATTTTAAAAATAACCAAAAAATGTTAAGGGATAAATGCAAAATTTGGCTTTTTGTGGGCAGTGTAGGGTTCGAACCTACGACCCCCTGCTTGTAAGGCAGGTGCTCTGAACCAGCTGAGCTAACCGCCCGAATTTGCTTACAATCTTACAAAATTAGCAAAAATTACAAATTTCTCAAGTCAGCTTTATTGACTGTAGTTTACATACTAAGGCAGGTCTGGATACTCGGTATGGGTTAATTTTAGAATTATTTTTCCGTTGTATTTCGTTTTAAGAAAATCGTATAGTTTTTCTGCGGCGTAAATTGAACGGTGCTGTCCTCCTGTGCAGCCAAAGCTTATCATTAAGTTTGTAAAATCTCTGCTCATAAAATTTTCTATTGCATCAGATACAATCTTTGAAATATAATCAAAGTACTCTTGCATTTTTTTATCCGCATCAAGAAAGGCAATTACGTCCGCATCTTTTCCCGTTAAGTTTTTTAATTTTTCAATCCATCTGGGATTTGTTATAAAGCGGCAATCAAAAACAAAACCCCCGTTGTTGGGAGTTGCATCTGAAGGAATTCCGGATTTGTGGTAACCGAAGGAGTAAATGTTTACAGTTAGCATTGTTTTGAGCGGGAGACGGGGCTCGAACCCGCGACGTCCAGCTTGGGAAGCTGACATTCTACCACTGAATTACTCCCGCAAGATAATTTATTTTAAAACAATAACTTATTTGAACCTAAAAATGATTCTTTAAACCTATAAGAAGCAGTAGCTTCCGACATTTAAGAAACCTCAAAAATTTTAACAACCTTATATTATTAAGGAGTTATTTCTGAGCACGAAGATTGATAAATATAAATCAAAATTTTATGATATTAAATGGAAATAAAATATGGGTACTATTAACTAGTATAATAATTTTTAATTTTAAGATATTTTCTCAAAGTGATGTAGAATCATTAGTTGAACCAGTTAGACTTTATGCAGCGCCAATAATTGAAGGTACAGTCGGAAATTTAAGTTCCGGATGGATGCAGCGGTCTCCCCGTGCTAAAATGTTTGGTCTTGATGTAGAAGTTGGGGTGATAGGACTTGGAACAATTTTTGGGCAACAGGACAAGACCTTTGCTTCACATGTAAATGTTAAACTTTCAGAACCTACAATTGATGCCATTGTATCAAATATATCCGATATAGAGCTGCGTCAAGCCGTAAAAGAAAGTCTGCGGGATGCTAAATTAAACGTTAGCGTAAGCGGGCCTACAGTAATAGGTTCGAGCAATGAAACAATAAAATTTCATTATGCCGGTGATACAATTTCCTATAATTATAACGGACAAAATTATATGGTGGTATTAAGAGAAGTAGATGAGGATACCCGAATTACTGGTATAAATTTTCCTTTAGTCCCCCTGGCTGCTCTTCAGGGCTCAATAGGTACAATAGGAGGGACGAAACTCTTAATAAGAACTATTCCCCCTATTGATTTAGGAAGCAAAAATGGAAAATTATTTTATATTGGAGGGGGCTTGCTGCATAATCCAATGGTATGGATTTCAAAGAAGCCCCCTATTGATGCTTCGATCGGATTTATTGTTTACCGATTAAATGTAGGGGATGTTTTTAAATCCTTTGGAATGCAATCCGGTCTATCTTTTTCAAAAACTTTTGGAGATAATTTTATGCAATTTTCGCCTTTTGTCGGTTTTAATGTAGATTACAACAAAACGAATATTCATTATTTATATGAATATACTAATGAAAACGGTGAGAGGAAAAACTATTTATTGGATTTTGCACTGAATGAAAATACCGGATTCAGATTTAATACAGGTTTTGAGCTAAAAGCAGCATTTATGAATTTTAGCTTAAATTACAGCTATCAAAAATACCATAGCTTCAGTGGTGGAATAGGACTGATATTTTAAGTAAATTAGTACTGAAATATCAAGAAGATATGTCGAAAAAAATAGGTATCGTAGAGGACGAAGGAATTGTTGCCTTGGATATTTCAGGAATAATTTCAAATCTGGGCTACGAAACTGCTTTTATCGCTGACTCAGGTGAAAAAGCCCTTTTAAAAATTAACGAGTTGATTCCTGATGTAGTATTGATGGATATTGAGCTTAAAGGTGATATTAATGGGCTACAAACTGCTGCACAAATTAGGAAAAATCATAAAATCCCTATTATTTTTCTAACTGCTTTTGAAGACGAAAATACTATTTCAAGGATTAATGAAGTAGATAATGAGGGGTATATAGTTAAACCGTTTGAAGATGAAATGTTAAAAAATGCTTTGAAAAAAGTCTTTAGCTAATATATACCTTCATCTGTGTGAATGATAGTACCTGTTTCGCCAACTGCCCAGCCGTTATAATTATCTGCAAAGAAAATATATCTTAGAAAGCTGCCTGTTGGGCTAAATACACTTTCCCAATCAGAACCGCCATTACTCGTTCTAATAATAGTGCCAAAATCGCCGGCAGCTATACCGGTCATCTCTGAAATGAAGAAAATGCTATTGAGCCAGTTCGTTGTTCCGGAATTTAATACGGCCCAGTTGCTGCCATTGTTGGTAGTTTTAATAATCGTTCCATTTGACCCTGATGCGTAACCTGTTGAATCATTTACAAAAAAAATAGATGAAAGGTTTGATGACGTGCCCGCAGAGCGAACGGTCCAAAAACTTCCGTTGTCATTGGAATATAAAATTGCACCCCCGCTTCCTGAAGCGAAGATTTCAATTGATGTGGAGAAACTAAGTGAATAAAGGTCTGAATTAGAAGGGACAGTTGAAATCTGCCAATTATTTCCTCCGTTAGTTGTTTTTAAAATTGTTCCTCCATGCCCCGTTATAAAACCGGTGCTAAAATCCCTGAAACGAATACTAGTTAGAACATTAGACGAAAATGTATTGATGGCCTGCCATGATTCACCTCCGTTATTAGTTTTATAAACCGATCCCTGGTTACCGCAAACAAATCCTAATGTACTGTTGAAAAAAAATATCCCGCCCAGATTGTTATTGTTATTACCCACCTTTTTCATAATCCAGTTTAAACCACCATCGCTTGTTTTTAAAAATTTTCCGGAATCAAGCGGGAAAGAATTTCCTATTATAAAACCAACGGATGAGTTAACAAACTGAACAGATTTTAAATTATTTGTTACACCGCTGTATTGGATAAACCAGCCTGAATCGGAGGGAGGAGGGTTGGTTTGATTATCTGTGTTACAGGATAGTATAATAAATGATAGAAAAAAAGAAAAAAATATTATTTGGGTAAAAAATTTCAAAATAATTTAACTTATATTCATTAATTTAAGGAAACCATACTGATAAATCTCCACATAAAATAAAGCCCTATCATAAGATAGGGCAGTAAATGGTTGGTTTTAAAGAAGGCTAAAGAAGCAGTAGAAGAAGTGTAAATATAATTAGAAGTGTTAAATTTATTTTTTGTTTATTAAAGAATATTCCCATATCATTAATAATGTTAACGTAAATATGGGGGTAGACCTATAAGTTATCAATCCCATATATACGGTATAGTTTATAAAATATGCAAATTTTGAGGTTTTTCATTGTAAGAAATAAATGAAAAATCTATATTTGCTATATTATGAAATTTAGCGAATTCTTCGTACCTACTCTACGCGAAGTCCCGTCAGATACAGTAATAAAGTCGCACATTTTAATGGTCAGAGCTGGAATGATAAGGCAGTTAACTGCCGGCGTTTATTCCTATCTCCCACTAGGATTACGGGTTTTTAAAAAAATTGAAAACATTGTCAGAGAGGAAATGAACGCCATTGGGGGGAATGAGTTTTTCCTTCCGGCCTTGGCACCAATCGAACTATGGGAGCAAACCGGTAGATTAGAAGATTATGGTGACGATATTTTCAGAATAAAAAACAGAGAATTGGTTTTAGCCCCTACCCATGAAGAAGTTTTTACTTCTATCGCAAAGCCTAATTTAATTTCATATAAGCACTTTCCTCAGATGTGGTATCAAATTCAAACAAAATTCAGAAATGAACCTAGACCACGAGGAGGCGTATTGCGTGTCAGGGAATTCATTATGAAAGACGCATATTCTTTTGATGCGTCATGGGAAGGATTGGATCTTTCCTATAATAATCAGGATAAAGCTTATAGGAATATATTGACCCGATGCGGACTGAGATTTTTTAAAGTTTCAGCATTCAGTGGTGCAATGGGGGGCAGCCAGTCCGAAGAGTTTATGGTTGAGACGGATTCAGGAGAAGACAATGTTGTCATGAGTGAAGATGGAAGTTACGCATCAAATATTGAGGTAGCTGTTTCCTGGACTGAGTCAGTTATACGCAAAAATACCAACCTTCCAATAGAAGAATTATACACCCCTGCCGTCAAATCCATAGATGATCTTGCGGATTTTCTTAAAATTAAGAATATTTCCCGACTTGCTAAATCAAGGGTTTTTGTTACTCCTTCAAAGGACTCTACCGAGCCATTGAAATTTATCCTTGCTCT
>F14TC_100100998_pt1 | contig 10888 bp, 9 predicted proteins | sample KannatnBrdUF14TC_FD_10806 | JGI IMG/M metagenome (IMG submission 10806)
CCCATCCTGTTGACCTATCCTCATTCGAGGGGCACCCACGGAGGGACGCCCCTACAAATTAGGACACCACCCATTTGCATGTTCGATTGCAAACGGATTAGAGTCCGTCTAAGTGATGAAAAACAAAGTTCGCATTGCAGCAGGTCAAGGATTCTGGGGTGATTTACCCGACGCGCCCGTGCGGCAAGTTGAGGATGGGCCGATCGACTATCTAATGCTCGACTATCTGGCTGAGGTCACGATGTCGATCATGCAAAAGCAAAAGGCTCGTGATCCCAATGCTGGTTACGCCAGGGATTTTGTGCCCTTGATGCGCCGAATACTGCCAGCTTGTATGGACCGGAACATTCGCGTCACAGCGAATGCGGGGGGCGTGAACGTGAAAGGCTGCGCTAACGCCGTGCTTGAGGTCGGACGCGAGTTGGGTTTTGGTGGAAAGCTGCGAGTCGGGATCGTGACCGGCGACGACATTCTGCCCCGATTGGATGAACTCCTCGAAAGGGGAATTGAACTGCGGAACATGGATACTGACGAACCGCTCTCAACCGTGCGCGACCGGATTCAGAGCGCCAACGCTTACCTGGGTGCTGCGCCGATCGTTGAGGCATTAGACCAAAATGTACAAGTCGTGATTACCGGCCGTGCGACGGACACCGGGTTGACACTTGCGCCGCTGATGCACGAATTCGGTTGGAGCCCGACTGATTGGGATAAGTTGGCCGCGGGTACGATAGCGGGTCACATTATCGAATGCGGCGCGCAGTGCTCAGGTGGGAATTGTCAGTACGACTGGCAGACTATTCCTAACCTCGCGAATGTCGGATTCCCAATAGTAGAAGCGAATCCCACCGGCGATTTTGTGATAACAAAGCACGAGCATACTGGAGGTCGCATCAATGTCCCTTCAATAAAGGAGCAACTGGTATATGAAATGGGAGACCCTAACGAATACATTACGCCAGATTGCATCGCCGACTTCACAACCGTTCACCTTGAGAACACCGGTGAGAACCGCGTGCGGGTGTTTGGAATAAAGGGACGGCCGGCAACCGACTCGTTGAAGGTCTCAATCAGTTACTCAGCAGGATTCAAAGCCGTGGGCACTCTTGTTTATGCGTGGCCTGATGCTTACGCAAAAGCACAAGCGGCGGACCGGATTTTACGAGAGCGCTTGGACCGCTTAGGTTTGAAGTTCGATCATGTGTTGACTGAGTTTGTCGGTGCGAATGCAACTCACGGTTCGCTTGCGGGAGATCCAAAAGACGATCTGGCCGAGGTGCAATTGCGTATTGGCGTACGAGGTTCTGATAAGACCGCCGTTGAGCGATTCACAAAGGAAATAGCGCCTTTGATTCTGACAGGTCCACCGGCGGTAACTGGTTTTGCAGGCGGCCGACCAAAAGTCGAAGAGATCGTTGCATACTGGCCCGCGTTAATTCCGAAGCGCGAAATCACTCCAGTCGTTGAGGTGCTCGAAGCGTGAAAGTCCAATTAACCAAGCTCGCTCATGCACGTTCTGGAGATAAGGGCGACACCGCAAATGTGGGGTTGATTGCTTTGCGCGAACAGTACTATCCCATTCTTGTTCGCGAGGTCACGAAAGAGCGAGTAAAGCAGCACTTCAGAGGAATCAGCCACGGGGAAGTCGAACGGTTCGAGCTACCAAATCTTGGCGCGTTGAACTTTCTCTTGCATCACAGCCTGGGTGGGGGAGGGACGCTGTCTCTGATGACGGACGCACAAGGCAAGACATTTTCTACTGCGCTGCTGAGGATGTACATTGAGATACCTGATGACGAAGCTCAAACTCTGGGTCTATTGTAAGAGCAAAGGATCTTGAACCATGACTTCGCACCCACCCGCTACCGCGAGGTGGCACTGACTTCACTCCGCGCGCATGTCGTGTGTGCGCATGGAGGAAACACTACGGACGATCACTGCATTATTCACTCGGTACTGTATCTCATGACTAACATTAGTAAGGTTGTCCTCTCGTCCATCGAAGGTTCAGTCGGTCGTATCACTCTTAACCGACCGGAAAAGAAGAATGCCCTCAATGATGAACTGATTGGCGAATTGAAGCAGACCCTCACCGAAGTCGCAGCAGATGAGTCTGTGAGGTCGATCGTTTTAGTTGGTAGCGGTACTGATTTCTGTTCCGGCGCAGATCTTTCAGCTCTTGAGAAGATCTCGAGAGCGTCGGCTGCTGAGAACGACACGGACGCCCGAACCCTTCTTGATCTTTTCGTGTTGATCCGCCAATTGCCGCTGCCGGTTATCGCTGCGGTTCACGGGCGGGCGCTCGCAGGTGGATGTGGCCTGGCGAGTGCCTGCGATATCGTCCTCGCGAGCAGAAACGCGCGATTTGGTTATCCTGAGGTAAAGATTGGCTTCGTTCCGGCAATGGTCACTGCAATTCTGCGTCGCAATGTGTCGGAGAAGGTAGCGTTCGAGCTACTGACTCGAGGCGAAACGATCGACGCGGATGACGCGTATCGAATCGGGTTGGTGAATCGTGTTTTTGAAGATGAAACGTTTGACGGCGACGTGCGCAAGTTCGCCGAGGCGTTTGCGACCTTAAGCAAATCGGCTGTCTCCCTTACAAAGAGTCTTCTTTATCAGGGCGATGGTTTGACCTTTACCGAGGCGATTGAAACAGGCGCCGACGTGAATGTGATCGCGCGTATGACAGAAGATTGTCAGAAGGGAATTGCGCAGTTTCTGCGAAGAAAATCTGGTTAAGGACGGTTCGCGTGCGCGTGCGCTTTATCACGCAACCGTTTTATCTCACTTTTCAACGCCGCCGCGTTTCTCGCTTCAGGAGCTTTTTTCAAATAGGCTTCCAACTCAGTCGCCGCTCGTTCAGGCTCGCCTTTCATCTCATAAAACAGTGCGAGTGTTGGCCCATCTGGCTTCATCTTGTGATCGCTCAGATTCAGAGCCTGCGACAGAGCTCGGTCTGCCTGGCTTAGTAGCGGCAGTCGCTCAGCTGTGTTCGCTTCATCTACCGTCGCCGCCTGATGAATAAGAGCTATTCCACGCATGAGCGCATTCATCGGATTCTCTGGATTCAACCGGCCGGCCTCTGCGAAAACAGCGACGGCTACGGGATAATTCCTTTGGTTCAGCATTAGCAATCCAAATGACTGAAAAGTTCGTTCATCGTTTGGATTGATCTCTCTCGCGACGTCGAGTTCCGCAATCGCCTCAGCAGCCTGTCCTGTTTTTAAGAACAGGTTGCCTAATTGTAGATGCGCGTCGAAGTACTTCGGAAACACCAGAATTGCCTGCCGCATTTTCTCGATTGCTTCCTCGCGCTTCCCACCGTCGGCGAGTTTCATTCCTTGTTCAAAATTCTGACGCGCTGGTGCTGGAACGTCTTGGCTGAAAGCATTTACAACACCTGGTGGTGGGATCCCCTTTTTGGCGAGTGGTCTCAGGTGAACATCTTGCGTGAACGACTGTGGGGTAGAACCGAAGGCCGTTACATCCGTACTGATGGATGTGGTTTCGAAAGTTAGTCCGTCTCCCTCTGCGGTTATAACGTATCTTCCTCCTTGTATCCCCGGAAACTGAAAACGGCCGCTAAGATCTGTGAACGTCTCAAGAATTAATCTCCCATTGAACGTAAGTCTTACCCTAACTGGAGTGGTGGGCTGAGTCCCGTCTGGCGCAACTACTCTGCCTTGAAGAACATTACCGTTTTGAGCGGAAGTTGTTGTTGGAAAGAAGATGAAAATGAGTAGCGCAAGCAAGCTAATGCGGTAACGGTTAATTCGTGAGTGCATGGCGCGCATGACGGCCACTGATTAAACCATAAAAGCATCGAGACACTCCATGAAGCGAGGCTCATGGAGTGTCTCGAGTTTATGACACAACGTTAGAAGCTAAAGCGGACTCCGAGTTGTGCCTGGAACGGAATGCCAAGAGGCTCTGAGAACCCGGTGGCTCCAAAGAAGTTGATCGGCTTGCCGAAATCAGGCTCGCCAGTCGTGTTCTGGAACTGGTTTCCGTAGTTGCCAGTGTTGAAGACGTTGAAGGCCTCAAAGAATAATCCGAGTTTCATGTTCTCCTTGAATTTGAAGAACTTCGAAACGCGAACGTTCAATTGAGAGAAGCTATCGCCACGATGATCGTTGAGCGGCAGCTTGTGTTGATCGTCAATGCCGGGATTAACCGACTCACGATCGTTGGTCACACCATCACGATTGATGTCACAACCGCAAGCCGGGAAGATGCTGTACGGTCTCGCAGAGGCGAGCTGCAGGATCGGAGCAACTTGGAAGCCCCACGGAAGATCGAAGATTCCAGAAAATACGAATCTGTGTCTTTCGTCTTCGCCAGCAGGACCGAAGTTAATTGGATCGAACTTGGCAAACATGTTTTGCGCTTGGAGACCGAAATCCGCCGAGGCTCCAAACCAATTTTGCGCCTTTGCTAACGTGTAGTGTGCGTTCAGTTGGTACTTATTCGCATAGCGTTTCTTGAATGCTACTGTGAAAGCGTCATAGCGAGAACGACCATCTGATTGCGCCACTGTGATGCGTCCAAAAGGATTCGGGACTCCGAATGCGGCCGTCAGCTCAGCTGCGTGTGCCGCGAATTGCGGAGCCAGAATTCGCGCTGGGTTTGAACTGCTGCGCTGAGCATTAATCAATGGACCGATCCGTGGATTAATGTCGAGTGAAGTAAACTCGTGTAACCCGAGAATATGGATATAGTCGAACTCTACAGCCATGTTGCTGCCCAGTTCTTGTGCATATCCGATATTCATCTGTTGCGTGTAGGGTGATTCGAAGTCCGGATCGAGCATACGGCCTCGGGTGTTCGGCAACGGATTTGAAAGCGGCCGCGGAACGGTGGGTGGTGGCGAATCAATACTTAAATTGTCACCGTCGTTGATGAACGTGGCATAGATTTCCGGATTCGCCTGTTGGACGGCGAACAACGGTACGTTCAAAAACGACTGATCGTAATAAATACCGTATCCACCACGAAGGACAGATCGTGCGTCGCCCCTAAGATCCCAGGCAAAGCCGATGCGCGGACTGATGTTGTTCTTGTCATCTTCTACGACCTTGTGCGCAAATGGACTGCCGATAATCTGGAGCGCTCGGAACGCGCGATTCTCAGCAGCGTGCGCGTTGTCGACGAATCCAAAATCGACGTCATATCTCGCGCCTATGTTAAGAGTGAAGCGTGGGGTGATTTTCCAGTCGTCCTGGAAGTACACGGCGAACTGCTTAGCTCCCTCGCGCAAGTCGAACGCCGGGTCCCCTCCAGAGAGAAGCACGTCGGCGACTACTCCGATTCCAGCGAGCTGTGCCGGCGTACAAGTGGCTGTTCCGACAATTGCAGGACAGGTTACTGATCCGGGGAGTATTTGAGTTGTGTGAAATCCCTGCGGAAACTGACTTGGATTTTGCGCAATCTCATCCGCATTGAAGTTGAAGTCGTATTCCGGTGCGGAATTGAATGCAAAAAGACCGCCGAGAGTTGGAACGTAGGTGAAGTCGCCGCCGAACTTGAAGCCATGGTTGCCACGGTTCCAAGTCAGGTCATCCCGAAACTGATGTTTCTTCTGAAGAGTCTGCTGCGGCACGTTACCGTTACGACCAACGGCCAAACCGTCGGGGAAGGCGAGCAGGTTCAGGTCAGTAGTCGCGTTGATTCTATTGTCGAACGTTTGGTACTGATACGTGAACTGATTGACGGTCGTCGAGGTTAAGGTCGAGGTCAGAGATGCTAAGAAGTTATACAGCGTGTTTAGACTCTCGTTGCCACCGGAAAGATCTGTTCGGACGATGAGAAATCCTGCCTGATCATTCAAGGCATCGTTATTCTGTCCGGCGAACCGTGTTACTAACGTATGCTTCGGTGAAAGATTGAAATCACCCTTGACTGTGTACTGCCAATCATTGAACGGCTGAGGCAGGAATTGTACGGCCTTGTATCCGAACGGTTCGAGGAATTTGATTTTCGCCTGGTCGACTCCCGGGACAATCGAATTACCACGCTCTCGCGTGCGTTCGACGGTGCCGAAGAAGAATGCCTTGTCCTTCTTGATAGGGCCACCAAACGAACCACCAAATTGCTGACGACTAAAAGGTGGTTTCACTGCGTCTGCCGGATCGGGGAACAGGTCCGGATTTGCTTCGGCGAGCAGTTTTGGCGCATTAGCATTTAATGAATCGTGGCGGAAGAACCCGAACACTGATCCGTGAAATTCATTGGAGCCACTCTTAGAAACCACCGACAGCAGCGCGCCGCCTGAACGTCCATTCGCCGCGGAGAATCTCTGCGTTGACAGTGCGAACTCCTGAATTCCTTCCATCGAGAAGTTCTGCAGGATTCCGCCCACGGCGTTGTCTTTGTTGTCGCCGCCATCGATCGTAATGTTTAAGTTTCTGCCGGTTGATCCACCAACAGAGAACGTGCCAACGCGAGCTTTCGTTGGATCGAATGAAGGCTGCAACGTCGCCCCGGGAATCAGAATCGCTAATGAAGCGAAGGAGCGTCCATTCACGGGGAGATTTTCCAACCGGCGCTGATCGATAACTCCGCCAACGTCGGTCTTCGTTGTTTCAACGAGTGGTGCAGTGTCTCCAGTGACGGTGACCGTTTCCCCGAGTCTTCCCACTTTCAAATCGGGGTTTACCGTTGTGCGTTGTAGCACGTTCACAACGACAGGTTCCTGCACGTACTTGGAAAAGCCCTGGGCTTCTACTTCAAGACGGTAGTTGCCAGGTACCACCTGGTTAATTTCGTAGACACCCTCGCCTGAGGTTTGCACCGTTCGCTCGGCATTCGTTCCGATGTTTATTAACTTGATCGTTGCGTTTGGAACCAGCCCTCCTTTTTCATCCTTCACAACCCCCGTGACTGTTCCTGAGTTCGCTGTTTGAGCGAAGACGCTGCTTGAGACGCATACCGCGACCGCAAGCAGCATTAAAAACGAGAAGAGCCGTCTCTTTTCGTACTTATCTATACGCATGTTGTTTCTCCTGTTAAAAGATACCGCTGATTTAAAGGACCGCACGTCAGCTTGGTTGGGTAATGCACTTGTGACCTAATCAGCTTCGCAACCGATATGCCTCTACTAAAAAGCCAATAAATCCGATGGTTTTTTGGAGGTAAGCCGATTTAGTAAGGGATTTAATCCGAAAAAATGGTGAGTGTTCAGAAAATCGGAAGCTTTTGACCCGAAGTTACGCGGCAATCTGGAGGGCGTAATGCAATGGCGCTGCCTCGACGGCGTCCACGAGTCCTATATTAAAGGCCTCGGCGGCTGACAGGCGGCGCGCTGTAATGAAAAATTCGAGCGCCCGGGACGGACCAATGAGGCGTGGCAATCGCTGCGTTCCACCCCAGCCGGTAATAATGCCGAGCCTGGCGCCCGGATGAGCGAACTCGGCTGTTGGTGTCGCGACGCGGATATCACAGGCAAGTGCAAGGTCCAGCCCACCACCCATACAAAATCCATTGATGGCGGCGATTGTTTTTTGGCGCGCAGTTGCGATCGATTGAAACAGTCGCTGACCTCGGTCAGCGAAGAGCAATGCGGTGTTTCGATCGAGAGAACGCAGCTCTCGAATATCAGCCCCGGAGAGAAATGCGCTTTCACGACCGGTGAATATCAAATTCTTAATGTTGCTGTTGACTCTAAACCCCGAAACGATTTTCTCGAGCCGCTGTAGGACATCGATGGAGAGGGAATTGCGCGCGTGAGTTCGATTGAACGTGACGATTGCGATTGATTGTCGAATCTCGATCAGAATCGGATCGGGAGATTCCATATATTCAGTCGCGAGGCTTTACGTTGTTTCTTAAAAACTGAACGATATCTTCCGTTGATGTGCCCGGTAAGAAAACTTCAGCGACTCCTGCTTGCTTCAGTTTTGGTAGATCTTCTTGAGGGACAATCCCTCCAACAAGAACGAGACAATTGTCCATGCCTTTCTCACGAAGCAGTTGCACAATGCGTGGACACAGTGTGTTGTGCGCCCCACTAAGAATCGAAACGCCAACGGCGTCGACGTCTTCCTGAAGTGCTGCAGCCGCGATCATTTCAGGGGTTTGACGTAGCCCCGTATAAATCACCTCCATGCCTGCGTCGCGAAGCGCCCGCGCGATTACTTTCGCGCCGCGGTCATGACCATCAAGCCCTGGCTTCGCAACCAGCACTCTAATTTTGTGTCCAGATGTCATCGTTGGTCCTTAAAGCATTTGTGGATTGCTAGAAGGCAGGTTCTTCATAAATCCCGTACACGTCACGTAACGCGGCACAAATCTCACCAAGCGTTGCATAAGCGGCGACTGCATCAATAGTCGCTGGCATCGTGTTCTCATTCTTGTGTGCCGCTTGCCTCAGTTTCTCCAAAGCATTCGCCACCGCACCGTTGTCTCTTTGCGAGCGCGTATGTTCGAGCCGCTCAACCTGATGTGTGCGTACCGATTCATCGATCACCAGAATTGGGACCCCGGCAGGCTCGTCGGTCATCTCATATTTATTAACACCGACGATCACCTGGTCGCCTCGCTCGACTGCTTTCTGATACTGGTAAGCAGAATCCTGAATCTCTCGTTGGGGGAAACCCTTTTCGATCGCTGCGACCATTCCGCCCATCGCATCTATTTTTCGGAAGTACTCGAGTGCCTCGTCTTCCATCTTCTGTGTAAGCGATTCGAGATAATAAGACCCACCCAGAGGATCGACAGTGTTTGCAACGCCTGTTTCCTCGGCAATGATCTGTTGCGTCCGCAGTGCTATTAGGGCGGCTCGATCGGTCGGCAGTGCCAGGGCTTCATCGTATGCATCGGTGTGAAGACTCTGAGTTCCACCGAGTACACCTGCGAGCGCCTGAATCGCTACCCGCACAATGTTGTTGATAGGCTGTTGGACAGTAAGCGATACGCCCGCGGTTTGTGTGTGAAAGCGCATCTGTAGCGTACGTTCGTTGTCACTGCCGAAGCGACGTTTTACTTCACGCGCCCAGATGCGACGTGCAGCCCGATACTTTGCGATCTCTTCAAAGAAGTCGTTATGAGCATTGAAGAAAAATGACATGCGTGGCACGAACGCATCGACATCGAGGCCCGCATCCACTCCCCACGCCACGTATTCGAGTCCATCGCGTAAAGTGAAAGCGAGTTCCTGAACCGCAGTGGCGCCAGCTTCACGAATGTGGTAGCCGCTAACAGATACAGGATTGTAACGAGGCACCTTTTGTGTGCAGAACCCAAAGGTATCTATAACCAGCTTCATGGCTGGCTTGATTGGATAGATCCACTCCTTTTGTGCGATGTACTCCTTCAGAATATCGTTCTGTAGGGTTCCCGAAATCTTGGTCCAACGCGCTCCCTGTTTCTCTGCGACTACTAAATACATCGCCAGTAACACTGAGGCAGGAGCGTTTATGGTCTGCGAGACCGTGACCTCTTCGAGCGGAATCCGATCAAACAGAACTTCCATGTCTGCGAGAGATGAAACTGCGACGCCGCACTTGCCGACCTCGCCCTCGGATAAGGTCGAGTCAGCGTCGTACCCCATCAGCGTCGGGAGATCGTAGGCGACCGACAGACCAGTCTGACCATGCTCCAAGAGATATTTGAAACGTTCGTTTGTTGCCTCGGGTGTGCTGAACCCGGCGAACTGGCGCATAGTCCAAAGTTTGCCGCGATACCCGGTCGCATGTATCCCCCGGGTGTAAGGGAACTCACCTGGAAAAGAGACGTCTCTTATGAAGCTTATGTCTTCAACGTCGGCTGGTGTGTAGAGGCGGTTTACCTCTTCCAGTGAAACCGTTTGAAAACTCTTCTTTCGTTCAGCGTGCTTCTCCAGGGCGGGGTCGAGCGTCTCTTTTTCCCACCGCTCGACTTCTGTTTCGGCAGGTGAGGAAATCTCCTTCGTTTCAGCCATCGAACCTCTCTTATTTGCTGCAGTTATCGAAGAAATCGATATTAGTTGACGGTTATAGGTGTGTCAACCAACTCAAAATATTGAAGTTTGTGAAGAGGGGAACGCGGCTGTGATGGCAGTCACAGCCGCGCCAGTCGGCAGGAACCCGGTTAGCGTGGAAAACTTGCAGGGGAAAACAGCTGGCAGGCTTCGGCAGGCATAGAATCCGATCTCCAAATCAACAAGCTATTCGAGCGGCACGATGAACTCGTTGCTGCGTATCATATTGAGATTAGCGCGTGCGGCCGCCTCAATCGTTTTCGGATCGCTTCGCAACCGGTCGACTTCCGCTTGCAAAGCGCTGTTCACGTTGCGAAGTGATTCGACATCGTGTTGCATCACGGCAAATTGCTCCGATGCGATATGAACCTTGGACCTTGTCCTCATATTTACGGTTATGCACACGGCGAGAGTCGCCAGCAAAATCATCCCGAAGACGACCCAGGAGGGAATAATCCCGCCGCGTCGGCGTACCTCGCTCCGGGTCCCAATGATGTCCAGCGATATCTGCTGAACTGTCGAAATCGAAGGGCTGACCACCCTTCGTGCAACCCGTTGCGACCTTATTCGTTCATCAACCCAGTAAGTATTTGCGACCCTGCTCAATGCAACACCTCCACGTCCTTCGCTGATTCCGATTCCGCATAAATGCGCACCAGCGGTTCCGTTCCCGAAGGACGCACTAACAGCCATGAATCGTCTTGGAAAATTATTTTCAGACCATCAAGTCTATTGATTTCTTTTACCTTGCGGCCTGCAAGGGTGGTGGATTCCTCGGTCAGCTTCTCTTTCAGCTTCAGCATCAGTTCGTGTGTGAGGCGGACGCCAATTCTTCCTGATTCAAGCCGACCGATTTCAGAAGACAAAGCCCTGAGTTGATCTGTTAAAGACGCACCGCGCGCCGCAACCGCCTCCGCTGCGAGCAAACAC
>F14TC_100146894_pt1 | contig 10771 bp, 8 predicted proteins | sample KannatnBrdUF14TC_FD_10806 | JGI IMG/M metagenome (IMG submission 10806)
ACCTGTGATTTTGAATCAGGCCTTAAATACGGCATCAGCTTTGAATTTCTTTTCCTTATATCAGCAAGCTTTTTAACAAGCTTGTGCGCAAAAACCAAAGGCATCGGCATGTATTCGGGGGTTTCGTTCGTTGCGTAGCCGAACATCATACCCTGGTCTCCGGCACCTCCGGTATCAACGCCCATTGCAATATCGGGTGACTGCTTGTTGATGGCGCTCATTACATTGATCGAATGGAAATCGAACCTGTAATCGCCTTTAATATAGCCGATATCTTTTACAACATTTCTTACAACTTTTTGAATATCAACATAGTGTGTGGTTGTAATTTCACCGCCAACAAGCACCAGCCCTGTTGCGCAGAATGTTTCGCATGCAACACGCGCTGTTTTATCGTGCGCTAATATATCATCTAAGATTGCGTCAGAGATCTGGTCGCAGACTTTATCCGGATGCCCTTCGCTTACGGATTCAGACGTGAAAAAATAAGACATTTGTTATCTCCTGTATATTTATTTTTTAATTAATTCTATTTACTTGATTCCAAAACAAGCTCTGCAAAATCCTTCACTTTTACTTCTTCCGATTTTCCTTTTTCTTTAACCCCGTCTGTAAGCATTGTCATGCAGAATGGGCAGGCTGTGGAAATTACTTCCGGGTTTAAGGCAAGCGCTTCTTCAGTTCTTTCGATGTTTACTTTTTTACCGATCTTTTCTTCCATCCACATTCTCCCGCCTCCTGCGCCGCAGCAAAGTCCGCGGTCTTTAGAACGTTTCATCTCGGTGAGCCCGCCTTTGTTAACTTTTTTAAGAAGATCGCGCGGCTCTTCATAAATATCGTTGTACCTGCCCAGATAGCATGAATCATGGTATGTTATCTTCTTATCTATTTTTTTTGTATCATCAATCTGTATTTTATTTTCCTTGACCAAATTATCGATGAATTCAGAGTGGTGAACAACTTCATAATCAGCGCCGAATTCCTTATACTCATTTCCGATAGTTTGCAGACAATGTGGACAGCTGACAAGTATTTTATTGAACTTATACTTTTTCATCGTGTTAACATTTTCCTTGATCATTGTTTGCGCAAGAAACTCATTTCCCAGCCTGCGCGCAGAATCACCATTGCATTTTTCTTCAGTTCCCAGCACGGCATAATTTACACCTGCTTTGTTGAGAATCTGCGCAACGGAGCGGGAAACATTCTGGTAACGGGCGTCGAAAGCGCCGGCACATCCAACCCAATAAAGAACATCAAATTCATTTTTATTGGAAGCTAGTGGAACTTCAATTCCCTCTGTCCATTTTAATCTCTCGGATTGGGGAAATGCCCAAGGCGCTCCGTTATTTTCCATATTGCCAAACACTGTCATCAGCTCATCAGGGAATCTTGATTCACTTTGCACAAGGTGCCTTCGCATATCAACAATCGGATTTACATGCTCAATGTTGACAGGACACTCATAAACGCAAGCCATGCATGATGTACATGCCCAAAGCTCGGGGTCGGTTATATAACTATCTGAAACAAGTTTTTTATTTTCAATTTCAGTTGGTATTTCTTTTTTCCCGGCAATAAAGGGCGCTTTTTCAGAGACACGGTCGCGAATATTCATTATTATTTTGCGTGGTGAAAGCGGCTTGCCCGTTATATTTGCAGGGCACGCTGCAGTGCATCTGCCGCATTCTGTACATGCGTAACCATCAAACATTTGCTTCCACGTGAGTTGTTCAATATCACCTGCCCCCAAAAAGACATTTTCTTTTTCAAAATCAATTTCTTCAGTATCAAGAGTTTGCGGCCCTACTTTTGACAGATAAACATTCGGCAGCGATGTAATGATATGAAAATGTTTGGAATATGGAAGATAATTTAAGAACGCTAAAACTATTATTATATGTGACCACCAAAAAATGTTATACATCATACCAGGGTTTGATGTAAATGCCGATGTAAATTGAGCTGAGATAAAATGTGCTTTATAATATTCTGAATGCCCCGGATTATTTATCATTGAAGCAGAATTTATTCCAAACATTGTTATCATTACACCTAGAATCAACAAGAGAATGAGCGTAGCATCTTTATTGGTATGTCCGTCACCCTGTAAACGTTTTGGGTGAATAACGTATCTTCTGAATAATGCATACAAAGCAGAAACAATAACAAGTGCCCCGAATAAATCCTGTGATGCGAACAATACCTTAGAGGCCTGCCCTAAACATGAAAAGGAAAAATTATCAGAAAAACCCTGTATAATTGCCTCTAAAACTGCTGTAAGTAGCACTATAAATCCCCAGAATATGAAAGCATGCATCAATCCGGCAGCCGGGTCACGTAATATTTTCGACTGGGCTAATCCAATTCCAATGACCTTTCTGATCCTTGCCCCAATATTATCTGAACGATCATCAGGCCTGCCAATCAGCAAATATGACCGAATTTTAAAGAGGCTTCGTATAAAGAAAAAAATAGCTGAAGTAAAGATCAGCGCAAAGACTACATTGTGGAAATGCATATATATACAAAGTTATTCAAAAAAGTGTAAAATATAAAGATATTTATTTGTTTTTTTATTATTTTTGATATATTTACTACCGAATTTCCGTTATTGTTGTTACGGAATACGTGAGGTATTTTTAAAATGAAAGCTTTTTACACCTACTTCACCAGTTTAAAAGGAGTGATATTTTGAAATATTTATACGTATTTATATTTGCCCTATTTATATGGGGTTGTAAATCTGCAACTTATAAAATAGAGGAAGTCGAGGAGGTTGTAGTAGAACCGGAAAAAACTGCTGCTGTTATTGATACTTCTGCTACGGATAATAAAAGTGAAATAAAGGAAGATTTACAACAAATAAAGGAAAGCGACAATAAGTTTACCGATAAAAAAATTATTTCGAAAGTATATGCGATTCAAATAGGAGCATTCATAGATGAGAAAAATGCTTCGGTTTTTAAAAGCGATGCTGAAAAAAAAATTAATACGGAAATTTACTATAAAAATATAAACGGTCTTTATAAAGTGAGGGTGGGTAATATTAATACCAGGGAAGAGGCGGATTCTTTACTTAAATCAGTTATGGAGTCCGGTTATTCCGATTCATTTATGGTTGAACTGACATATGTAACTGATAAGGACAAATAAAACCTACAAAAATTTACAATTAAATTAAAGCGGAGAAATGAGAACTGTGTTAAACAGAAGTATTTTAATTATTTTACCCTTATTAGCGACGATTTTAATGTTAGGGTGTTCTTCAGGTGGTTACCGGGTTGAAGAAGGGAACTATAAGGACACAACATACAAATCGACGGGTGCAAAATTAAAGGGAGCCTACAAAATAAGATCGGCACCTTCATTTACGCTGCAAGTTGATATTGCAGCCAATCTTGGGATGGCGGAATTATCTTCGAACTATGCCAATAATTTTGATGCATCTCAATTTACCGATGGCGAAAATTTTGGAGTCAGAACCGGTTTTGGCATGATGGTCATAGGTAAAATTCCTTTTCATAGAAAAAGTAATTTGAGGTTGAATCTTTCAACAGGTTTTAACAGATTCCAGAGTGATCTTCTTACAAGTGAATCACCCTTTGGAAAAGTTTCTTATAATGTCCTATCTTTAGGTGCCGGAATTGAAAATTCGTTTAGTCCTGAGTTAAAAATAAAGCCATTCCTCGCCGGCGAAGTGCAGGCTAATTTTATTTCTGGAAGAGCCAGTATTATTGACCAAACTACGGGGGAAACAAGGGAAGTTAGAATAACTAACTCATTTAGGATAGGTTACATGGTTTATTCAGGCCTGGAGTTTATGCTCAACAACCAATATGGTGTAAATTTTGGATTGAAGGTTACAAATGCTAACCAGGTTTTAAAAAAGTCTTTAAATGACCCTAACCCGGACGAGATATCATTAAGGGATAAAAAAATTGAAGGGGACAAAATTGAATTTGCAGGATTTAAAAACTTCACTTATACTTCAATATTTGTAGGGTTTAACTATTATTTTGGAATTAAAAATATTCTTTACAAATTTTAAATTGAATACCAGAATGAGAAATATTTTATTAACTATATTATTATTTACTATTATTTCACTTAATGCTGATTTGTTTGCGCAAAAAACAGAAATTAATAGATACATGGTAGTAAGAAGCACTCCAAAGTATACCCTTCAGCTAAACTTGCATTATAATCAGTCGGTATTAGAGCTATCAGGAACATATAATGATGACGTTCGTTCGAAGTACATTTATACAGGAGAGACTTTTGGAGCTGATAAAGGATTCGGAGGTTCGGCAATATCAAAAATTGCCCTTGATACAAGGGGAGCCTTCAGATTTACACAGGGGCTTGCTTTTAACAGAATTCTATCTTACACTTTTGGGGGCAAAGAAACCATTGCTGACCAGGGCAAAGCTAACTTTAATACTTTTACAGGTGCGCTAGGAATGGAATATAACTTTACCCCGGGCCATACTTTCAAGATTTATGCAGGGAGTGAATTGAATGCAAGCATAATAAACGGCGACGCTGAAATCTGGCTGGATAGTGCTGGTTACGGATATCAGCACAGGGGTGATTATAAGATTACAAATAGTTTCCGTATGGGATTGGGCATTTGCTTTGGTTCAGAATACTTAGTTGATGACAAACTTGGTTTGAATATAGGGGTAAAATTGGTAAATCTTAATATGTTTTTAAAAGATGCCTCCGGTACAAATGAAGATACCGAGTTTCAATTACGGGACGCTGATTCGCCAGGCTTAAATTTTGCAGGTAATAAGAACTTTTCATTTTATACCATAATGGCAGGAGTTAATTTTTACTTTGGTATAGGAGAAAAAAGATATAAATTAAAATAGATTAGTCCCTATTTAGGTTAACTGAAATCACTAAAGCAATTGTTTTTGGGGTTTAATTCTATTTATTAGTTATGTCTCTAATCCCCTTATTTATAAGGCAATAATCTGTTGCATTCAATAATAAGATTACATTTAGCTCTTATCAGTATTGTTTTTATTAAGATAATGACTTATATTGATTTAGCTTTAATAGGATGAAATTTATTACACTATATATTGCAATTTTATTCCTTATTTGTGCTTTTTTCACCGGATGCGGCTCCGGTGAATATGAAATTAACCAAACCAAGATAGATTACACTGAAAAAACCCTTGTTTATGATACCATTGATGTAATAGTTGAGGATAGTAATCCTAAAGAAGAAAGAAAATATACATATAGTTATGTAGTTCAAATCGGAGCTTTTCAAATCAAAACTAATTTTGATAATTTCTTTGAGAGGGCAAGAAGTACACTGGGTCCGGAGGTATATTATGACATTCAAAATAACCTCTATAAAATACGGTTAGGAAATTTTACTAACCGTGCGGAGGCCATAATACTTCTGGATAAGGTGAAGGAGTTAGGTTATACCGATGCTTTTGTAATAACAACCAGGAGAGATTAAATTCTTTGAAAAAAAAGGATTGTAAAATAATTTTCTTATCTTGTTTATTTTTAACTTTTTTAATTGTTTTAAACAATTTCCAGCCGGTTTACACTCAATCCAATAAATCTATAGATACTTCGTATAATTATAAAGCAAATTCAAAGATTATAAATATGGTAAAACCCGGTAAAGCACCAAGTGTTACCATTGCTCTGAACTTTAATTATCATATTGGGCATTTTGATCTTGCTGCAAACGATAATACAATATTCAGAAAAAATGATTTTATTTCCGGGCGAAATTTTGGTACCAGATATGGATACGGTATAGGACTAACAGGAAAGTTTGCATTGCATAAAAAAGGAAATGCAAGGCTTAATGTAACCGGTATGTATAACAGTTTCCAAAGCAATTTTGTTATTTCAGAATCACCCGAAGGCAAAGTATCATATAATGTTTGGGGAGCAGCATTAGGATTTGAAAATAATTTTAACCCGGATACCAAAATTAAGCCATACATAGGGATAGATTTTGTTGCGAGCTTCATAAGCGGTAAAGCTACTTTCATCACCGATACCACAGATTTTAATGTAAAAATAAAAAGCTCCACAAGGTTTGGTGCTGATGTCAATTTAGGTTTAGAATATGCATTCAACAATAATGTAGGACTTAGCTTTGGCTATAAGCTCACATATGCAAACATGTTTGGTAAAAAATCGCAGTCTTCTGCAAATCCAAATGAAACTTATCTTAACGATGAAAAGCTATCTCAGGGAGTGGAAATTCCTTATGCAGGATGGAAGCAGTTTGTTTACAGTTCATTTTACGCCGGGTTCAATATATATATAGGAATGAAAAACAGAAAGTGAAACTAAAGAAAATAAATGTAGTTTTACTATTTCTAATTGCAGGATTAGCGCAGATAGTATTTGCTCAACGCGAAACTATTCAAATTAAAGTTGATACAATTATCACACATAGGACGAAAATAGTTAAAATTGCTACAGTCAGAACAGTTCCAAAATTCATTTTACACTTTGATGCTCATTATAACAGTGGTGCATTAGAGCTTTCAAGCCATAACGGAGGATTTAGCAGGTTTGACTTTCTTTACGGCAAATCTTTCGGAGTTAGGCACGGATTTGGTGCAAGCCTGATTGGAAAAATACCGCTTGGCAAAAAGGGGAACTTCTGGCTTGACATAATATCCGGTTACGACCGTTTCCAAAGTGACCTGATTGCAGACAATTCAGAAGAGGGCAAGGCTTCTTACAACTCATTTAACGGCGGTGTGGGAGTTGAATACAATTTTACCCCAACACACAAGGTAAAATACTTTGTCGGTTTAAATCCATTGTTTAGTGTTATATCGGGAGACGCTACTATTATTAACCCCGATAATAACAGGATCGATATTTCAATTAAGTCAAGTTTCAGGCTCGGATATTCCGCTTTCGTAGGCCTTGAATATGCATTTGAACAAGATTTTGGAATCAACCTTGGCCTTAAATTTACACATGCAAATTTGTTATTTAAAAATTCCGAAGAAGTGATTGATGAAGCAAGCGGAAATTCCACCATTAGCTTAAATGATGATGTTATACCTCCTGAATCTCTGATACAGTTTGCAGGGTGGAAACAGTTTGCGTATTTTACCGGCTCCGTAGGAGTTAGTTATTTCTTTAGTGTCAAAAAAGTGAAATACAGATTGCCTGACTAGGTTTTACTCTTCTTAAACTTCTTACTAAATACATAATTCAACGCCTCGTCAAGCTTTTCTACAGGAACAATTTTTAATCCATCTTTAATTTTGTCCGGAATTTCCTTCAAATGTTTAACATTTTCTTTCGGTATCAGAACAGTTTTAATACCGTTTCTCTGTGCAGCAAGAAGCTTTTCATTCAGGCCTCCGATAGGCAGTATTTCACCTCGTAAGGTGATTTCACCTGTCATAGCAACATCGTAACGAGTGGGATTTCCTGTTAGCGCAGATATCATTGCTATAGCCAGTGTAATTCCCGCCGAGGGCCCGTCTTTAGGAATAGCGCCCTCAGGAATGTGGATATGAACTTCTTTATTATTAAAAAATACTTTCGATAACCCAAACTTTTCAGAGTTGGAGCGGATAAAGGATAAAGCTGCAAATGCAGATTCTTTCATTACATCGCCAAGCTGTCCCGTTAAAGTTAATTTTTCCTTACCCGGCATGACGCTAACCTCGATGTTAAGAATTTCCCCGCCAAGAGATGTGACAGCCAGTCCTGTAGCTGTGCCCACTTTATCTATTTCAACCAGCGGTGTCTTGCCTTTGAATTTAGGTACACCCAGATATTTTTCAACAATTTCTTCATTTACGTTTAATACTTTTGCTTTTGCCCTCGCACCATTTGACTTAATTCTTTTCAAAACAACATCTTTGGTTATCTTTCGCATTAATGAAGCAATTTCGCGTTCAAGATTTCTTACTCCTGCCTCGCGTGTATACTCATTAATTATTTTCATGATACTCTCATCAGGAATTAAAACGTCATTATTGTTAAGGCCATGCTCAGTAAGTAATTTTGGTATGATATGACGTTTTCCTATTTCAAGTTTCTCATGATCAAGGTAACCGTGCATTTCAATTATTTCCATCCTGTCTTGTAATGGCAGAGGAATGGCGAATTGTACATTTGCTGTAGTTATAAACAGCACCTTTGAAAGATCGTAATCTATGTCAAGATAGTGGTCGTTAAATGTATTGTTTTGCTCGGGGTCAAGTGCCTCCAGCAATGCGCTTGCAGGGTCGCCCCGGAAATCCATACCCATTTTATCAATCTCATCCATAAGAATTACAGGATTGCTTGTTCCTGCTCTTCGCATCGACTGTATAATTTTCCCCGGCATTGAACCAATATATGTTCTCCTGTGGCCGCGGATTTCCGCTTCATCCCGGACACCGCCAAGAGATATACGAACAAATTTTCTGTTCAAAGCACGGGCGATGGATTTTCCAAGTGATGTCTTTCCCACACCGGGAGGACCAACCAGGCACAATATCTGCGCTCTTGCTTTCAGGTCTTTTGTTTCTTTTTTACTTTTTTTAAGATTTTCTAAATTATTTAAAATCGCGATATGTTCCAGAACTCTCTCTTTAGGTTTTTCCAGTCCGAAATGGTCTTCATCAAGAATTTTCTTGGCATGTTCGATATCAAGATTATCTTTGGTGAAGACACTCCATGGAACACCAACCATCCAGTCAAGATAGTTACGGGATACAGTAGCTTCAGGAGACATGGCCGGAATCTTTTTAAGTTTGTTAAACTCCTCCATAGCTTTATCTTTTATTTCCTTCGGCATTTTGGATTTCTGTATACCCTCTTTAAGCTTAATGAATTCGGGGTCTGTTTCATCTTCATCATTTAGCTCTTCCTGCAGAATTTTTATCTGTTCCTGCACGATAAATCTTCGCTGGTTTTTCTGCATGCTTTGGCTGATCTTGGATTCAATATCTTTTTCAACCTTAAATATTTCTATTTCTGAACCAAGTATGTTTATTAGTTCGTAATATTGCTCCAGCAAAGTATTTAATTCAAGAAGCCTTTGTTTATGCTGAATGGGTACTAGGATAGTAGATGCAATATAATAGAGTTTTCTGTCAGGTTCCTTAATGTTATCATAAGCCATTAGCGATTCTTGCGCAATATTTCTGTTATTTGCTACATAATCCTGAAAAAGTTTAGTAGCTTGTCTCATTACTGCCGAAAGCTCAACAGATTCTTCTATTTTGGGAAAATGATATTGTATCTCGGCTTCAAGATAAACATTTTGCTTAAAGTTCAGTATCTTAGCCTGTGTTAATCCGTCTATAAGTACCTTTATAAGGTTGTTTGGCAGCTTAATAACCTGTATAATCCTTGCAACTGTCCCATAATTATACAAAACATCAGGTGTCGGGTCTTCAATTTTGGGGTCACGCTGAGTAACAAGTAAAATGTATTTTTCGCTGTTAAGGGCATTATTTATAGCGTTTATTGTAGATTCTCTCCCAGCAAGAACAGGGTACATCATATAGGGGAAAATTACAATATCTCTAAGGGGAACAACAGGCAAAGTTGTAGGAAGTGATTCTTTTCCATCGCCGGAATCATTTATAGCATCAATATTTATTAACTTTTCGTCCATATATGCAAAATTAACTTTATGTTACAGTATATTCAATTCAATATAATTTACAGTAAATAAAGTTCCTGTTTTTCCGGAAATTCTAAAACAGGAAATATTGTTATTTTATAATGTAAGTCATAGTTCCTTCATTGATAATTCTATTAATAAGAATTAATTTATTTTGATGAATCTCCCAAAAAAGCTGAAATTTTCAAATTTTTCCTTCCTTATTTTTGTATTTTTCTTAATCCTGCTGCAATCATGCTCTTCTTTTTTGTATAAAACATATGATGCCGAAGCAAACAAGAATGTAGATGATCCTGAACCAAATTATGACATAACCCTGGACCAAAATTTCCAAAATTTTACCACTTATATGTTTATTGGCAATAGGATAGAAAATTTCGGTACATACTTTAACACATATTTTAACGCAAAAGAAAACTTTGATAATGCATACGATGATTATGTAACACGAGTGCTTTCAGTGTACAGCGAAAGGCTTGATTCTATTCTGGCCAAGCCTTCTTTATCACAGGAAGCTTCCGATAATTTTAATAAAGCAATTGAAAAAGCATCTAGGGTAATTCAATACCATAAAAGCAGCCAATTCATGGATAAATCAGTTTTGATGGTAGGTAAGTCATATTACTATTTGGGAGATTATTTAAAAGCTGAAAGAAAATTTTCGGAATTCATGTCAAAGTTACCCGCAAGCAGCCTGATTAGCGAGGCAGAGCTTTTTCTTGCAAAAACTCAAATGCGGCTAGATAACATGAAGGCGGCTACAGAAAAACTGGATGAACTGATTGTAATCTCGAAAGATAAACATATTTTATCAGCAGTTTACCAGTCTAAAGCTGAATATTTTCTGAGCGTAAAAGATTATGATAATGCGATCAAGAATTTCAAGAAAGCAATCGAATACTCTGATGACAGCGAGTTTAAAGCACAGATGCAATTTCTAGTTGCAACAGTTACGGAAAGAACAAACAAATCTAAAGCTGCATCAGAATATGCAAAGGTAATGGACTATGATGTTTCATTTGACCTTGAGTATTTGGCAAGATTTAATTATGCAAAAAGTTTAATTGCAAACAAAAATTTTGGGGCAGCAAATAAATCAATCGAAGAGCTTGAAGTAAAATATAAAGATAA
>F14TC_100744894_pt2 | contig 10771 bp, 2 predicted proteins | sample KannatnBrdUF14TC_FD_10806 | JGI IMG/M metagenome (IMG submission 10806)
CCAGGATAGTTTGATCCGGTAAACCGTTGAGTTCAGGTACCTGGAGTATAATCTCAGGACCTTCAAGGTCAATGAGGGTAATATTCTGAATTTCTACAGTTTCATTGCCACAATCATCCCTTGCTAGCCATTTCCTCATGACCACCTGGCCGTCCTGGCATCCCGGGAAAGGTCCTATTTGCTCATAGGTTATAATACAAGCGCAGAGGCATTCATCCGTAGCAAAAACTAATGCCGGAAGTTCAGGAATTTCATTGCAGTTTACTGTGATATCATCCGGAACATTGTGAATCACCGGTGGTATCTCATCAACAAGTGCAAGGAAGACAAAAGCTGTACTGCTATTTCCACAAACATCAGTTGCTGTCCATGTCAAACGATACAAGACAATGTATCCATCAACCGGGCAATTGCCTTCATCCTGAAGCACCTGGGTAAATGTTAGAGCTACGGCTCCTGTGCAGTTATCAGATGCACTCACACTGCCTGTACCAAATGATGGGAGATCCCAATTTGGATCCTGTCCGAAGCACTGGACTTCCACTGTACCTCCATTTGGTACTCCCATCAGGAGTGGATCAGTGAAAGTAATAGCAGGCGGTGTATTGTCAAAGACTGTAATGGTCTGTACACATGTTGCCGAATTGCCGCAAAGATCAGAAGCCCGATATGTCCTTCTCAAAACAAACCGGTTAGCACAAGTCATGTTGGTGATCACATCTCCAAGATGGCTTATAGAAGTACTACCACCACAGTTGTCAGAAGAGGTAACACTTCCTGTATTAACGGCCGGAACAAGGCTTGCACACTGTACAGTAACATTTGCAGGGCAGGTAATGCTCGGCGCAGTGTTGTCAAATACAGTGATCATCTGGCTACATGATGATGAGTTTCCACAAGCATCTGTTGCCCTATAAGTCCTGGTCACAATAAACCTGTTCACACAAGTCATGTTACTAATTACATCCCCAGCATGGGTTATCGATGCAGAGCCTCCGCAATTGTCAGATGATGTAATACCTGCAGTGTTCACCGGTGGTACCTGGTTAGCGCACTGAACAGTCACATTAGCCGGACAAGTAATAGAGGGTGCAGTATTATCAAATACCGTGATGGTCTGGGTGCATGAGGATGAATTTCCACATGCATCTGTAGCTCGGTATGTACGTGTTACAGTAAAGCGATTTGCACAAGTTTGATTTGAAATGGCATCGCCTGCAAAACTTGTTGTAGCAGCTCCTGCGCAATTATCAGTAGCTGTGACAAGGGCAGGATTCGGAGCCGGAACCTGATTCGCACATTGTACAGTCACATTCGCCGGACATGCCGAGATCATTGGTGCCGTATTATCAAATACGGTGATGATTTGTGTGCATGACGATGAATTACCGCATTCATCAGTAGCACGGTAAGTACGTGTTACAGTAAAGCGATTCGCACATGTTTGATTTGAAATGACATCACCTGCAAGAGTTACTGTAGATGTTCCTCCACAATTATCGGTGGTGGAGACAAGGGCAGGATCCACTGTCGCAGGAACCTGGTTTGCACATTGCACAGTAATATTTGCGGGACACATCAAGAATGTCGGGGCCGTATTATCAAATACGGTAATGGTTTGTGTACATGACGCTGAATTCCCACAATCATCTGTAGCCCGGTATGTTCGCATTACGGTAAAGCGATTCACACAAACTTGATTCACCGTCACATCGCCAACAAAAGAAACACTGGCAGCACCACAATTGTCTGTAGTGGTGACGGCTTCAACATTCTGTGGTGGAACAAGGCTCGCACACTGAACTGTGACATTTGCAGGACAAGTCAATGTCGGAGCAGTATTATCAAACACTGAAATCGTTTGCGTACATGTAGCCGAATTGCCGCATGCATCTGTTGCCCTATATGTTCGAGTTACATTAAATCTGTTCGTGCAAGTCTGATTCGAAATAACATCTCCTACATGAGTTACCGTTGCTGTTCCTCCGCAATTATCAGTTGAGGTAACAAGCTGAACATTTGGAGCAGGAACAAGGCTGGCACATTGTACAGTCACATTGGCAGGACAAGTCAATGTAGGTGCTGTGTTGTCAAAGACAGTTATTGTCTGAGTACATGAAGCTGAATTACCACATTCATCTGTAGCTCTGTAGGTACGCGTTATATTAAACCTGTTTACACATGTTTGGTTAGAAATAACATCTCCTACATGAGTTACTGTTGCTGTTCCTCCACAATTATCTGTTGAGGTGACTGAGGTAGTACTTGGAGCAGGTACCAGGTTAGCACATTGTACTGTGACATTTGCCGGGCATGTTAATGCAGGCGGTGTGTTGTCAAAGACTGTTATGATTTGAGTACATGTCGCGGAATTACCACAGGCATCTACAGACTGATACGTACGTGTTATATTGAAGCGATTCGTGCAAGTCTGATTAGAGATCACATCTCCCACGTGGGTAACTGTAGTTGCGCCTCCACAATTATCAGTTGAGGTGACTGAAGTAGTACTTGGAGCGGGAACGGTATTAGCGCACTGCACAGTCACATTTTGTGGACATGTGATGGATGGTGGTGTATTATCGAATACTGTAATCGTTTGAGTACATGTTGCCGAATTACCGCATTCATCCGTTGCGCGATAGGTGCGTGTTACATTAAATCTGTTCACACAAGTTTGATTAGAAACAGCATCACCAACATGGGTCACTGTAGCTGTTCCTGCGCAATTATCAGTTGCTGTGACAAGTGCAGGATTTGGCGCCGGAACAAGGTTAGCACATTGTACAGTTACATTCGCAGGACAGGTTAGGGTCGGAACTGTATTATCAAAGACTGTAATGGTTTGCGTACATGTTGCCGAATTACCACATAAATCCGTTGCGCGATAGGTGCGGGTTACATTAAACCGGTTTACACAAGTTTGATTTGAAATAACATCCCCGACAAATGTTATTGTAGTGGCTCCAAGGCAGTTATCTGTTGCAGTTACAAGAGCTGGATTCGGAGCGGATACCTGGCTGGCACATTGTACAGTCACATTTGATGGACATGTTAAAGTAGGAGGTGTGTTGTCAAATACCGTTATGGTCTGCGTACATGTAGAGGAGTTTCCACAATCATCTGTTCCCTGATAAGTACGAACAACGTTAAATCGATTGGGACATAATACTCCGGATACTACATCATTCACGTGAATAAGTGTGATGGAACTACTGCAATTATCAGATGATGTGACCAGGGCCGGGTTAACGGGTGGTATGAGGGATATACACTGAACCGTAACATTAGCCGGACATGTTAAAATAGGTGGTATATTATCAAAGACAGTAATTGTCTGTGTACATGTAGCAGAATTACCACATTCATCTGTTGCCCTATATGTCCGTAATACATTATAACGGTTAGTACATGTCAGTCCGAAATTCGAATCACTTACATGCGTAACTGTTGTTGTTCCTCCGCAATTGTCCGACGAGGTGACCAGGGTCGGGTTAGGAGCTGGTATCTGTTCTGTGCATTGGACGGTGATATTAGCAGGACAGGTCAATGCTGGGGCTGTATTGTCAAACACAGTGATTGTCTGAGTGCAAGATGCTGAATTTCCACATGCATCTGTTGCCCGATAAGTACGTGTTATATTAAAGCGATTCGTACATGTCTGGTTAGAGATCACATCTCCCAAATGAGCGATTGAACTTCCTCCGCCGCAATTGTCAGATGAGATAACTGCAGTTGTGCTTGGAGCAGGCACCAGATTAGCACATTGTACAGTAACATTTGGAGGACATGTGATGGATGGTGGTGTATTATCAAATACTATGATTGTCTGGGTACATGACGCTGAATTACCACAATCATCCGTAGCCCGGTATGTCCGAATCACATTAAAGCGATTCACACAAGTTTGATTAACCGTCACATCGCCACCAAAAGAAACGATGGCAACACCACAATTGTCTGTAGTTGTGACGCTTTCAACATTTTGGGCAGGAATCAGGCTCGCACACTGTACTGTAACATTAGGAGGACAAGTCAATGTAGGTGCTGTGTTATCAAACACAGTAATGGTCTGAGTGCATGTTGCCGAATTACCACATGCATCTGTTGCCCGATATGTACGTGTTATATTAAATCGATTGACACAAGTCTGATTCGAGATAGCATCACCCACATGCGTTACAGTGGCAGTACCACCGCAATTATCACTTGATGTGACTAGTGCAACATTTGGAGTTGGTACCAGGTTAGCACATTGTACTGTGACATTCAGCGGGCAAGTCAAGCTTGGTGGCATATTGTCAAATACTGATATTGTCTGGGTACATGTTGCAGAATTTCCACATTCATCTGTGGCTCGATATGTACGTGTTATGTTAAAGCGATTTGTACAAGTCTGACCCGATATGACATCTCCAACATGTGTAACAGTGGCAGTTCCACCGCAATTATCACTTGATGTGACTAGTGCAACATTTGGAGCCGGAACCTCGCTGGCGCACTGGACGAGAACGTTTTGCGGACAAGTCAATGTTGGAGGCGTACTATCAAATACAGTAATGGTCTGGGTACATGTTCCTGAATTACCACAATCATCTGTAGCCCGGTATGTACGTGTTATATTAAAGCGATTTGTGCAAGTCTGATTAGATATCACATCTCCAACGTGTGTAACCGTAGTTGCACCTCCACAATTATCAGTTGAGGTAACAAGTGCAACATTAGGAGTCGGGACGAAGCTGGCGCATTGAACAGTGACATTCCCCGGGCATGTCAATACTGGTGGAGTATTGTCGAACACCGTAATGGTCTGAGTACATGTCGCGGAATTACCACATGCATCGACTGACAGGTAAGTACGTGTTATATTAAAGCGATTTGTGCATGTCTGATTGGATATCACATCTCCCACGTGAGTAACTGTAGTTGCACCGCCGCAATTATCTGTTGAAATGACTGCCGTAATGCTTGGAACAGGAACTGCATTAGCGCATTGTACTGTCACATTTTGTGGACATAAAATGAATGGCGGTGTATTATCAAATACTGTTATTGTTTGAGTGCAGGTAGCAGAATTACCGCATTCATCTGTTGCACGGTATGTACGGGTTACATTAAATCGATTGACACAAGTCTGATTTGAAATCACATCTCCAACATGAGTTACTGTGGCTGTTCCACCACAATTGTCAGTAGAAGTGACGGATCCCAGATTCGGGGCCGGAACCAGGTTGGCACATTGCACTGTCACATTTGCAGGGCATGTCAAGGTTGGTGCTGTATTATCAAAGACCGTGATGGTTTGAGTGCATGTTGCAGAATTGCCGCATTCATCCATTGCACGGTATGTACGAGTGATATTAAATCGATTTGTGCAGGTTTGATTTGAAATCACGTCTCCGACATGAGATACTGTCGCTATTCCAAGACAATTGTCTGTTGCTAATACTAAGCCAATACTCGGGGCTGGCACCAGGTTGGCACATTGCACAGTCACATTTGCCGGGCAAGTCAAGGTTGGTGCTGTGTTATCAAATACTGTGATGGTCTGACTGCATGTAGCAGAATTACCGCATAAATCTGTAGCAACATACACCCTTACAACAATGAAACGATTCACACAAATCTGTGCGGTAATTACATCACTCAGGTGAGCAATTGTAGCAGTCCCCCCACAATTATCTGTGGCTGACAATAATGCAATATTCGGAATCGGAACAAGGCTGGCACACTGTACAGTTACATTAAGAGGACATATAATCGATGGGCCCGTATTATCAAATACGGTGATTGTCTGAGCACATGTTGCAGAATTGCCGCATTCATCCATTGCACGGTAAGTACGAGTCACAATAAAGCGATTCGCACATATCAGACCGGAGGTCACGTCGCCAACATGGGTTACAGTCGCTGTACCGCCGCAATTATCCGACGCAGTCACCGTGGTAATAGCGGGAGCCGGAACCAGGTTAGCACATTGTACAGTCACATTTTGTGGACACGTGATAGATGGCGGGGTATTATCAAATACCGCAATTGTCTGAGTGCATGTCGCAGAATTACCGCATGCATCCATTGCACGGTAAGTGCGAGTGATATTAAATCGATTTGTGCAGGTTTGATTTGAAATCACATCACCGACATGAGTAACTGTTGCACCTCCACCACAATTATCCGTGGAAGTGACAGATCCTGGGTTCGGTGCAGGTACCAGGTTGGCACATTGTACTGTTACGTTTGCCGGGCAAATAATAGAAGGAAGAGTATTATCAAATACTGAAATAGACTGAGTACATGAAGCTGAGTTACCACATTCATCCAAAGCCCGATAAGTACGGGTAATATTAAAACGATTTGCACAAGTTTGATTTAATGTAACATCGCCAGCAAAGAAAATGGTAGGGGTTCCGGAACAATTGTCTAGTGTCGTAATTCCTACGATGCTTGGAGCAGGTATCTGGCTAACACATTGAAGGTTCAGATTAACCAAGCAGCTAAGGATTGACAGAGGGGTATTATCAAATACGGTAATTGTCTGATTGCAGGTGCCTGAATTCCCACAAGCATCCACTGCCCGGTAAGTTCTTGTTACAGTTAATCTGTTTGTACAAAATACGCCGGAAAGGACGTCGCCCGCATGAGTGATTGTTGTTGAGCCGCCACAATTATCCGTCGCAGACACCAATGCAATATTTGGAGCTGGAACTTCGCTGACACATTGTACTGTCACATTGGGTGGGCATGTAACGCTGGGCCCTGTATTGTCAAATACTGTGATAGTTTGATTACATGTTGCAGAATTTCCACAAGCATCTGTGGAACGATAAGTCCGGTTAACAGTGAAACGATTGGCACAAGTTTGATTTACAGTAACATCACCGAGGTGCGTAATTGTAGCTGTGCCTCCACAATTATCTGTTGAAGAAACTGAACCTGGAGCAGGTGCCGGTACATTGCTGGCACATTGTACAGTCAGGTTCGCAGGACATGTAAGAGTAGGTGCGCTATTGTCAAATACGGTAATTGTTTGTGTACATGTAGCTGAATTCAAACAATTATCAGTAACCCGATATGTCCTGATGACAGTAAAACGGTTTGAACAGGTTTGATTTCTATTGACATCACCTACAAAAGTAGTTATAATGGATCCTGGACAATTGTCCGTAGCTTCAATTAAACTCACGTCCGCAGGAGGTATCTGAGCAGCACACTGCACAGTTACCGGTGCAGGGCAAGTAAAGACTGGCGGCTGATTATCGAGTACTAAAAATATTTGTATACAGGTGTCCAGATGTGAACCATCAGAAAAAATATACCTGCGTGTCAGCGTTAAAGTATCTTGTCTGCAACCGGTACCATCCATATCTTCCTGAACAATGGTTTGAACAGGTCCGCAGGAATCCGTAATTATAACCAAATTGGTATCAGGAGCAGGTACATCTTCAAGACAAGTGAAAAATCCTCCGTTCATAGTAGGACATGTAGCTGTCATATTACAACACTGCAATGAATCCAAATTGATAGTCAACATGGCACCTGCAGATGTCCCAGTAGAATCAGTTACAGTGAGTAAAACCGTAAATGTCCCGGAAGTTGCATTATACGTATGACACGGGTTCTGTAAAGTAGACATTCCACCATCTCCAAAATCCCAATCATAGGTAAGAGGAGGAACTCCACCCATTGTCAAATCATTGAAACAAACCTCAGTAGTGGTTTCAGTTGAGACGCCGCAATCATAGCTAAAATTGGGAGCAAGGAATTCAAGGATCTCAAAACTTCTTGAACATTTAGAAGGTGAGTATTCACCACAAACATCATTAAAGTTTGAGCCGAGCGGATCAGAACATTGGGCAGCTGATGTGCTCCAGGCGATCCACGTTCTGCGCAATTCAATTGTTTGGCCACATATATAGTCAAAAGATCCCACCAATGCCTGGGCAGACGTACCTGCACCCAGGACATCAAATGAACAAGAATTTAATTCTGTATTGCACATCCCGTTTATCCAAACCTGAGTATTGGTGCGGACAGCGTAACGATCTGTTCCTGTATTATTATTAAAGTTCCCCCACAGCAATGCAGTGACCATACTGCCAAGTGAACAAGCACTAACCGGATTCCCCATAGAATCCGCAATAAATACACCTGTAAGGGTGACATCATTTGCCTGGCATGGATTTCCCTGGGGAAGGCACAATTGACTTAAGTAACACTCATTAGACCAGGGATCTCCGTTATCGTTATGGACCATTCCCGGAACACATGGAATACATTGTTGCGCTGAAAGCGTGTTTATCAAAGATGACGCCCAAAGGCAAATGACACATACATAGAAAATCAGGGCATATGGTCTTTTAGAAAATATACCTGCTTTTCGAAAGAAAGACCTGGTTGAAAATCCTTCTCTTCTATAACCTAAATGATTTGAAGAATTAACAGGAGTTGGCTGGTAAGTCTTAAATAGACTTCTCCTAGGGGTGATAGGTGTAGTTTTCATAAGTTTCAGAATGAATAATCGCAAAAGAGGCTTGAGACCCGGTGTAAAGGTATATAGATATTTTAAATTAATATAACAATTATAAAAATTGTTTCATACTTAAAACATTGATTTTAAATATTTTATGTATATATATTATTAAATACAATAATATTTATATTATATTATGAAAAAAAGATATATAAATGTAGCCAGCCAAAATAGATCTATCCGGATGATGCATCCAATTAAGGATACGGATCATCCTGTCTAAAATTTTGAATCTTCAATCCAGGAAATAGTTACATCGGGTTTTATTTTTTCCCGATGATGCCCCGATAAGCATCAAGCTTATCATTGGGTACTGCAATAGACAGTTGATAGTGGACAATTTTCCATTCGTGATCTCTTAATTCCAGGATCCCCGTGCTTCTGCACGTGCCCATCCACGTGTCAAGCAATTCATCAAACCACGCGAGTTGTCCTCCGGGAGCTATTTTGATATTTCTGCTAAGGGGTTTAAAGTCCCACGCTGATTTGCCTTCAAAATATTTCTTGGACCAAACTGCAAGTTCATCCCGAAGCCATCGCTCACTTGCATCTGTACCAATGTAGATGCCATCCTCAGCCATTCTTCCAAAGAATGCATTTTCATCCGCCACCGCAGCCGCATGATGCCAATCGTTGATCAGTGAATCAATCACATGTACTTCTTTTTGATCATCTATACAATTATGCTTGCGCCTGGTATCCGTGATCATGGATATTTTCCATACACCCTGAACCTTGAGCAACTGAAAACAATCAACACCACAATGAGTAAATTTCTTTTCATAATAAAATTCGTAAGGAGCCCATACGGAAGCAATGCCATCATCAATGAAACATTGCCATCCGGTTAATCTTTCTTCGATATCCGCTTCACCTATCAGGGAAACCTGTCTCAGGAAATCTTTCATATTATCTCCTTTAGCCCTCGGATTTCCTTCTGAATCATAAGCATACGTCATCAATTGAGCTGCGGGAGTAAAACACTTTCTCAATGCAGAAGTATCTTTTCGAGCCATCGATTGAAACATATTATCAATCAATGCATGAATTTGATCTTCCTGCGACCATCCCCATACTGAACAGCCAAGAAGTGAAAAAACCAATACAATTTTTTTCATCTTATGTTGTTTTGCGGGGAAAGATAAAAGAACGATTCAAATGAAGTAACATTCTTCAACGTGTGAGCGTATTATTTCGACGAGCTCATCATGTGATCAGATGATGAAAGTTAATCGAAAACTTCTTTGCGGCTTTGCACTTTTGCGTGAAAAAAAGAATAAGAATAATCCAAATCTTACACCGGTATTTCTTTCACACTTGCAAACTGAGGAAGATGGGAGGTGACTTCAAAGATCTGCACGTCTTTATACATCACCTGATGATGAACTGCAACAGGCCACGGGTTCGAAACAGGGATACCAATATAGTTGTCAATAGAAATTTTCGGTATTGTACTGATAGATTCTAATATTCTCCATATATCATCGTTCCACTGAATCTGATCCTTAACATACAAATGATGATAAGCTTCAGCCATGAGATGAAGACCGATATTATAAAAGCCTTTTTCAAAATGGCCTTTCAAAAGATGTGGGACAGATATGATCATGGTGCCATCTTCTATTTCGACTTCAGCTATATGGACATCATCCGGAAATTGAGGAGAAAGGAACGGATGGTGATAAAACACAACCCGATCAAGACCATCATAATCAAACAATTTCTGATGCATGGTCAGCAGGATAGCATAATAGGCTAAAATATATTTTGCATCTTCAGGGGCATCCTGGTCATTTTTATTGATAAAGTCTTTCTTAATCATCCATCTTCTCATCCGGTCTTCCATGAGGAGTTGTTGTCCTGTTGTCATGGTCCTGAAATGAGGCGCTGTGGTTAGCAACATATCCCGCACAGCACTGTCAAGCTTTAAGGGTGCGCCTCGGGTGACGATCTGATCCAACTGAAACTGGAAGACATAAGCAATCACAAGGATGACCAGGCTCAATGAAAAATAAATGATGAGGTCATTTCTGTCTTTGAAAAAAATGAAATAACCGAAAAGTGCAACTGCTGCCGCTGACAGCACGATTATTCTCCTGGAGATCATGATTCAAAATTAAACTTCCGGATACTTAATTATGGCGGAAAGTACTACTTTTGCGTCCCCTCGCGGCATCTTGCCAGAGAAGGTGAGGGTACCTTAGCTCAGATGGTAGAGCAACGGACTGAAAATCCGTGTGT
>F14TC_100100484_pt1 | contig 10715 bp, 7 predicted proteins | sample KannatnBrdUF14TC_FD_10806 | JGI IMG/M metagenome (IMG submission 10806)
TCCGCCGCCAGCCACAACAATTTGACTTTCTTCATCCAGGATAGTTGGCAAATTCACCCACGCTTGGTCCTCGATTTCGGCGTCCGCCTCGATCACGACAGCATCTCCTCCGAATCCGCCAACGTCGCTCCCCGCCTGGGCTTTGTCTACGCTCCCTNNACCGACAGTCGCACCGCGATTCGCGGCGGCGTCGGCCTCTTCTATGACAAAATTCCCATCAACGTCGCCATCTTTCCGAATCTCCCAGCGCAGACCATCGCTCAGTTCGCGTCCGATGGCACCACCCTCATCAGCGGACCAGCCACCTTCACTCACGTCATTGCCACCAACAACGCTGGCCTCACCGTCCCCTACAACCTCGGCGCCACTTTTCAGTTCGACAGGGAATTAAGCAAGAACTTGTTCTTCCGGTTCGGTGCGGAGCTCAGCAACGGCTTCCGCGAATTTTTCGTCAACCCGTCCCAATCCACGCAGGGATCCGCCCAGCTCGGTCTCTACAATTCCGGCCGTCAGAACTACCGTGAATTCCTCTTTATGCTCCGCTGGCAGCCCCTCGAAAACACCACCATGATCGCCAGCTACGTGCGCTCGCGAGCCTGGGGCGAACTCAACGACTACAACCAGTTTTTCGGCAACTTCTCCCGTCCGCTCATCCGCGCCAATCAGTACGGCCCCCTCTCCCACGACGCTCCCAACCGAGTCCTTTTCTGGGGCATCATCCAGCTCCCGAAGCGTTTTCAGTTCGTGCCCATCGTCGACGTTCACTCCGGCTTCCCTTACTCCAACGTCGGCATCAATTGGGACTATGTCGGCAAGCGCAACCAGGCCGGGCGATTCCCTACATTCATCGGTCTCGACGCCAAAATCCAATATCCCTTCGACTTCAAATTCCGCGGACACCACATCCAGTTCCTCGGAGGCCTCAAAATCTCAAACATCCTTAACCACTTTCAGCCGCGCGACGTCCAGCAATACGTCGGCTCCCCGTTCTACGGCACTTTTTACAATTCCGTGGGACGCCTCTGGCGCATCGACGGCGACTTTGACTTCTAGCCGCAGAGTCCTGAATCCAGGGATGAAACGCCAGAGGTCGGATACTGGCGTGAAGATCGCGCTTCTCGAAAACTGGCATGGTGATGGAGTCGGCACCGCGGTCACGTTGCGTTTTGACTGAGTGGACTCGACCTTCTACGCTTGCTATTCTGCTGGCACATTTAGCAACTGGGCCGCCTGGATTCTCGCGAGCTTCTTCTTCTCGCTCAAGCAGCCTCGTCAAGCCGACAGTTGGCGAAGGTAGGGAACGCTGGCTTTCATCATTTCCAGGTTCATTTCGACGAAATAGTTTTTTATGCCGCCGGTTTTCGCCGCGGCAAAGATTTTTTTCCAATCCAGAGTGTCCTGCCCCACCGGCATGATTTTCTTGGTGTTGGCTGACCAGCCTTGGACATGCATAGACATGAAGCGACCAGGGTACTTCGCGAAATACTCCGCAGCGTCGTAGCCGCGGCTGATCGTAGAAACCTGGAACTGGAACTTGACTAGCTTCGGATCGAGAAGGTCCAGCAATAAGTCATAGGTCCGCTTGCCATTGACCATCGTGAGCTCAAAATCCTCATTGTGAAGACCCTGCTGGATCCCAGCCTCGGCCGACCGCTCGCCCATTTTGTTGTATTCATCGGCGGCTCGCTTTACATCATCCATAGTCGGTTGCTTGGGCCCATCGAGTGTTGGCACGATCATTTGTGTTATGCCAACATTTTTCGACCAGGCGATGCGGCCCTCCTGGTCGTCTCTGAGTTCCGTGATGCTGAAATGCGAACTCACGCACGTCACACCTGCATCGCCCAGAATTCTCCGGAGTTCGGTTCGCGAGTATTTGGCTAGGCCGGCAAAGCCCGAATCCGCGTAGCCTACGGGCGAGCACAACTCAATCGTTTGAAATCCAGCGTCGGCAAGCTGCTTGATCGTGCCGGGAAAGTCTTTGGCGACCATCTCCCTGACAGGCCAGGTCTGACATCCAATCGGCATGCCGAGTGGATTGGCACGAAGCTCCATGCCACCTGCGGAAATAAAGCCGGCCGCGGCGGCGTGCGTCGCCGCAGTTTTGACAAACTCTCTTCTCGACATCTCAGACATTAAGGCCTCCTTGTAATTCTTTACTGACTAGAGTTCCCATCCAGTTCTGCGCTCCGGCCGGACGTACTTCTGCGCCGAATCGGCGTTAACCACTTTCATGTTGGCGCGATCCCAATTGAGTTTCTGTCCCGCGCGAGTGGCAACATTTCCAAGCAGCAGAGTCTCGGTGACCATGCCCGAGAATTCAAAATTGCCACCGGGTTTCACTTTACTGCCTCGGCAGGCCTCGAGCCATTCTCGTTCATTGCCGGGTGACCTTGGCAGTGTTTTCGGCGGCTGTTTGTAGCTGGCCATTTTCGCTTCTGGAATAAGTTTTGGATTCTCGCCGTTGAATCCGCAAAGAATTTTGCCGCGGTCGCCCACAAAAAGAAGTCCTTCATCATCTTCTTCGCCCGCGCCCCTAAACGGACGGTTTTCTTCCAATTCTTCCGGACGCGTCGGCTTTAAGCCGCCGTCATACCACGTGAATTTCACGGGCGGCATATCACCTCTGGCCGCGAAATTGTAGCGGATGACCGAGGCCAGCGGGTAGGTCTCTTCGTAGCGCTCTGTGGAACTGGCTTCCACGCTCACCGGCGCTTCGAGTTTCAGCACGCGAAAAATTGTGTCAAAACTGTAAGAGCCCATGTCGCCGAGCGCACCGCAACCGAAGTCGCTCCATCCGCGCCACACAAATGGCACGTACGCGCGGTTGAACGCACGTTCCGGCGCTGGGCCGAGCCATAAGTCCCAATCCAGGCCATTGGGCACTGGCTCTGCGTCCTTTGGACGCTCTATCCCTTGCGGCCAGAAAGGACGGCTCGACCAATTCATGACCTCGCGCACCGGCCCGATGGCGCCGTCCCAAATCCACTCGCAGAGCAAGCGCGTGTCTTCCGATGCCTGGTTAGCAACGGCGATCTGTGTTGCCACGCCAGTCTCGCGCGCAATTTCGGCAATCCTCCGCGCTTCATAAATTGTGTGCGTCAAAGGCTTCTGGCAGAAGACGTGTTTGCGCTTCTTCATCGATGCGGTGGATACGGCTGCATGCAAGTTGTCCGTAGTGCAGACGACAACCGCGTCGAAGTCCTTCTGTTTTTCGAGTAGTTCGCGAAAGTCGCTATAAGCCGAGCAGCCCCGGTACAGACCGGAACGCTGCTGAGTGCCGTAGTAGGCATCCACGATTTTCTGACATGGCTCGCGACCCGCAACGCCGCTAGTCACCCTCAGAGAATGGGTCAATTGAATGGGTTCGTCAGGACTGAGCCAATCCCACCCGCTATCGACGCCAAGCAGTTTGCGGACAGAATTGCAGAACTCGTGCGTGTCCCACTGTGGGTGATTCGCGCTGACTCTGTTGGGATCGCAAACAGCCACACCCTGTACATCGGGCTGCCTCAAAAAACGAAGCATGACGCGCAAACCCTGAGAGCCGACGCCAATGAAAGCAATGTTGACTTTGTCGCTGGGCGGAACATATCCTACGCCGCCCAGCACGCGACGCGGAACGATCGAAAAACCAACAGCCGCTGCAGTAGTCTGCCCTAGGAACTTACGCCGCGAAATCATTCCCCCTAAAGAGCTACGAGACCGGCACCGATTCTTCACTGCCCCTCCCTAACCGCAGCCACAGATACGCTTGACTTTGGCCGCTCTTCGCATTCCACGGTGATTTACCACAGGAGGGGTCAACCTAACTACTGAAAAAGACCAAGGATCTGCTTGTGCGAAAATCCGCAATTCCGCGATTTGCGGCTCATCGCGGACGGATGACGGCGTACTCGCAAATCACCCACCTGCACGTATAATGCGCTATCGGACAATCGTTTGCCCTTCCGCGAAGGGCCGGACAAGTGCGGGTGCTTATCGATTCGATCAGGACGCAATCGCATATTTTCGCCAAGTGGTCGAAACTCTTTGCTACGCTACGCTTTTTACTTTCGGGCGGATTCTTTCTGGCTCATCTCGATGGCGCTTGGTGGCTGTTTCTCTTCGAAGTGAAGAGGGTGTGGCAGCACTCCTAAATGGTAGTTCGGGAGGGACGATGACACGTGAAGAGGTACAACCGATCCTCCAAAAATACGTCAATGTCTGGAATAGTGCGAACCACGGATGTAACTTGTGGGTGGCGCTTGCTTATCCGGGAGACGCTATCACCATTCCTGACATCACCTTCGGCATGAACAAAGACCCACATCAGGTGGCTGGAATGAATGTTCGTATTCATATCCAGCTAATTGTTTTGCGAGAAGACATGACGCCGGAGAGACTATTGACAACGTTCTTTCACGAGTACGGACACGCGTGCTACGAAAGAGAACGTCCAGGTGCCTTTAATGAAGTTGATTCCGAGGTAGCAGCGATCTGCAGTTCTTTGCAATTGTGTGTGGTGGAGGGGTTTGAAGAGCTTGCCTACCGTGAGGCGAAGTCAGTCAAGGAAATAGCAGCCGATGAGCCGTATCGTAGTGCGGTTGCGAAACTCGCAGATAATGAGCTGTGGCGGAAGTATGCCAGCGGCGAGCACGCCAGCGGCCAGTCCGCCTAGCTCGTTTGCGCGCGAAGTTTATGGGGGTTCCATGCGTTTAGTCTCTGTTTTTACGCTGCTTGCAGCCTGCTTTGTTTGTTCGACCGGTAGCGTTGGCTCAAAGAGTGCCGCTGAGCAACCAGATGTCAGCAGGTCCGGCTCGGGACAGCCTGAACTCTGCCATTTTAATGTGTGTTTCGGACCGCTCTGACGGTCTAGGTCTCTAAAGTTTAAACACTTTGCGGAACGTGGTCCGTTATGACTTCTCTATCGGCATCCCAATAGCGTTTTTTGCCGGTCCAATAGGATTCTGTCGCCATGATGCAAGCAACGGATTGCGCGAATCCATCGTGCACGGTGGCAACCGGCTGCTTCCGGCTCCGAATGCACTCGATCCAATTCGCCATATGCTCGACGGACATGTCGTCGATGGCCATTGGAGGCAATTCCTTCTCGCCGGGCAGCAATAAGTATTTTTCGGCGCGCCGCTTGTCGATGTCCGGGTTTTCTTCGTGATTGCCTTTTTCTTCGACCAGTTGATAGCGCGGGCTGCCCTCGCCGCCCAAATTGATCAAAGTCGCTTTTTTGCCCATGTAGCGGGTGAACCCGGGCGCATCATTCCCGAAGCTCGTGGAATAACTCACCAGAAAGCCTTTCGGGTAGTCCAACAGTGCCTGAAACGTGTCGGCGTTTTCTCGTCCATCACGCCAAGCAAATATTCCGCCGTGCGCAACCACCGAACGAGGCACTGTATCGTTCATGAAAAAGTGCACCAGGTCAATGCCGTGACTCATCCATTGATCGGGGATGCCGCTGGAAAAGTCGCGATAGAGACGAAATTCAAAATATACGCGGGGATCGAAGGGACGGTGCGGCTTGGTCATGAGCCACTTGGCCCAGTCTGTATCCGCTTCCCGTATTTGCGTCACTTCCTTGCGCCCGCGCCATCGGGGACCGTGATAGTTCCACACAATTTCAATCTTGCTCACGTCTCCAAGAGCACCGCTTTGTATCGCGTCGCGTGCCGCTTTCGGGTGCGGCTCGCTTCGATGCTGCGTTCCCACCTGCACGATCACCTTGTGCCGCAGCACGGCTTCACGAGCCGCTTTGACTTCGGCGAGTACGTTCCCCATGGGTTTTTCGACGTACACATCCTTGCCGGCTTCGGCTGCCAGCTTCAGGATCGGCGAATGGGAATGCTCGGGCGTAGAAATGATTACTGCGTCCAAGTCGCCCGCGGCAAGCATTTCTTCAAGATATTTGAAGGTACGAGGTGATTCTCCATAGAAGGCAGCGTTTGCCGCACGCGCTTTTTCTCGGTTTACAGACCAAAGATCGCACACGGCCGTCATCCGTACGTTATGGGATTGTTTCAATCGCGAGGCAATCTCATCGAGTTCGGCGCCCCGGCTACCTATCCCGATGTGTCCCAGGGAGATGCGATCGTTCGCACCCGCAATCCGTCCGTAGGACAACGCGTTGGTTCCCAATGCTGCACTGCCGCCAACGACTTGGACGGTATTGTTCAGAAACGTTCTGCGATTCATCTTACCGATCGTCTTGTTCATCCGTGCGCCTTTCCAGCGGCAAATGCACCGCAATTTCCGGGGAGAACTCTGTCGATCGCAACCGGATCGCTCTCGTTCAGAATCTGAGCCTGCACCCGGAAATGGTTTTGTGGGCGAGTCGACCCGGCGGCCATCGTGAAACCAGCGCTCCACAATTTGCTCAGTCTTGAAGCCTAGTTTTTCGCAAGGCGGTTGACCTTCCCGCGCGGCATCCAACTCTACGCTCGCAATTTTGAGAGCTGCGGGGCGTTCGAGAGCAGTTTCAACAAGCCGTTGCGCAAGACCTGGACGCCTGTAATCCGGCCTGCTGAGCACCATTCCAATCCACGCCAGTCGGCTTCCGTAGCACAGCAATGTCGTCGCTACGATGCGATCATCGACCTCCATGGCGAAACAACCTGCGGATCGAGCCGCACCAGCATCTCCCGATCATCGATGGTTTGTTTCCACCCAGTCAAACGCGAAACCTCCGTGGCGCCGGCCAGGTCGGTCGCGTTCAGCAAGCGGAGCTCGCTCGGTCCAATCAATTGCCGGCTTCTTCGTCGGCGCTTCAAGAAATTCGAAAAGCGATGCTCCCGTGGCTGCAATGATGCGAGCCTTGCCACGCTCAGCGATAGAATTCCGAATGATCGCCCCAGTACGATCGGCGGCAGCCGGGGCGAGCGATCTTTTGTCTGGAAATTTCTTCAGAATCACGTTACACCTTTTCCGGCAGCGATAGTAGATTCGTTGAAACGGAATGCAAGACTTCGCTGTAATTTATAGCAATTCGAATTGTCAGACAATCACGAAGCCATTGACCCGGTCGCGAAGTACCGACCCCAACGCGGTGGAGAGATAGGAAGGATCGAAGGATTGCTGCGGCTTCCTAAGTATTCGATAGGCGTCGGAGATCGTTTTGCTCTACAAGGCCGAGCTCAACTTCAAGCGTGCGTCGCTGCCTTAGAGTCAGGCCTGGAAATCATTCCTGTTTGGAATAAATCCAACCGCGAACACACGATTATCGGCTCAGAGCCGTCAGAAACGCGACGAGCCGCACAAGCTGCGATCCAAGAGTTGGGATGGACCAGCCCTTACTTCCTCGATGCCGATCACATCGACCTGGAAAGCGTCGATCGGTTCATCGAGCCGTGCGATTTTTTCACGATTGACGTAGTCACGAAGATCGGTTTGTCGCCGGACCCAGCCGATGTTTACAAATTCACCGAACGTCATCCGGAATTGCTGAAGGAGATCCTACTGTCCGCTCCGGGTTTGTCGCTCAGAGCAAGCCGCGAAGACATCGAAAACGTTGCCCGCAAGTATCTTATGGCGGTCGCGGAGGCAGGACGAATTTATCGGTATATCGAAGCGCGCAAAGGGACCGGCCAGTTCATTTCAGAAATTTCGATGGACGAGACCGATCAGCCTCAAGGGCCGATGGAGTTGCTGGTCGTCTTGGCGGCGATTGCCGACGAAAAAATCCCAATCCAAACCATCGCGCCGAAATTTACCGGGCGCTTCAACAAGGGCGTCGAATACCGGGGTGACGTTGACGGGTTTGCGCGTGAATTTGCCGCCGATTTGGCCGTGGTGGGCCACTCTATTCAAAACTACGATCTGCCGAACAATCTAAAACTGAGTATCCATTCCGGAAGCGATAAATTCTCGCTGTACAAACCTATTCAAAGGGCGATCAGTAGCGCCGGCGCCGGACTGCACCTAAAAACTGCAGGCACAACCTGGCTTGCAGAACTCGCAGGCTTGGCGCTGGCGGGCGGAGATGGCCTCGAACTCGCAAAAGAAATATATTCGCACGCTTACAGCCGGATCAATGAACTCTGCGCACCGTACGCTTCGGTCATTGAGATAGATCGGGCCAAGCTGCCGTTGCCCGAGACCGTTACACGCTGGACCTCGGAGCAATACGCTGGCGCAATAAACCACGATATGAGCTGCAAGCTTTATAATCCGAACTTGCGCCAGTTACTCCATGTGAGTTTCAAGATTGCCGCAAAGATGGGTGAGCGGTTTATCGAAGCTGTCAGACGCCACGAGGACATCATCGCACGCGGGGTCAGCGACAATTTGCTCGAAAGGCACATACGTCCGGTTTTTTTCTCATGTTGAGGCGACGCGAGACTGCGGCAGGCAAACAAGGTCCTGAGCAAAGGCATGGCATTACGACAAGCGTCATTGATGCTGTGTAAGGCGCAACAGACCAAAGCGCTCGGGCACGTGGAATGTATCGCTCAATGTCGGCCGCCAAGCAAGGTTCTTGTGGTTGGCCTGCGGTCCCTGGCCGCGGAAGAAATTGACCCTAAATGTTTTACCAGGCGCCGGCGAAGCCTCGTCCAAAGCCGTCCAAGGAATTTTCATGGCGCCATACCAAGTCTTCCTCTTCTCATCGATGCGAGCTGCAACCTGAAAACCGGAGTTCCACGTCCAGCCTTCTTCGTGATGTGGTTTGGTCAGATCGATGTCCAGGTCTATCCATTCCCCCTGGGGTGATATTTCGAATTCCTTGTAACGTTGAATATTGTTGAAGTCCGATCCTATGAAGACTTCCGCCACATCCCAATTCCAAAGTCCATTGGTCTCGGTTGCCGTGCTGGGATTGGGCTTCAAAAATAGTTCTTCATAGGGACAACTGAACAAAAAATACAGATTCTTCCCGGTCCAGCGCGAACGCACCTCGGTACGATAACCGGGAAGCGGCCGACCGTGGTTGTCTTTTTCTGCAAAGACCGGCCGCGTCTGACTCCAAAATGCAGACCTGGGATTGGTGCTGATCGCGACGTCGTCCGGCGCTTCGGTGCTCGTGGCGGTGTCCACACCAACCCCTGCCGGGACGAAAGCCGCGAGCGCGAGAAGCGTAAGAATTTTGAGTGAGACCATCATTGCAACTCCGTGACGAAGGTCGGGGTATTGCCAAGTTAGCGCTGCGACGGCGTTTGGCGGCCGCCGCCAAAGCAATCTTGCTAGCCGGCAATATTTAACAACCGTGAGGCATTGCCGTTATACACTTTTCGCAGAATAGAGTCAGGCAGATCTATGCCGTAGATCCGCCAGCGGCCCTGGGGCGGTATTTCAGCCGGCGCGTAATCGAAATACTCGTCGTCGGTCTCCAGGAAACGATAGTAAATCTCATAGAGCTTGTCGTTGAAGACTTGCTGTGGGAATTCATCTCCGTGGGGTGTCGCATCGGTGCCAAAAAGGATGCGATCTTGATACTTTTCAAAGAATTTTCGAGACGTGCGAGGTTGACGCCCTAATTCTCCAATTCTCGCCGCCGTGTCCACGGTCATATTGGAGAAGCGGTCGAGATTATCGGCGACATTCTGCAAGTCTTCGGAAAAATTGCCGACGTGCAAGACGATAAATTGTGTTTTTGGGTGTCTGGCGAATACCCGGTTCCGCGCTTCGAGCAGTTCGGCATTGCTGGGGAAGTCGCCTCCATAGAAGGACCAGTCCGGATGATTACTAAGCTCCTCGTAGCGTTCGTTAAAGCGATCCGTGGGAGTAAAAAACGCGATGGGATCAGACACATGAATGGCTACAGGCATGTTCAGTCGCCCACAAACGTCCCACATGGGATCAAATCGAGGATCATCAATCTTCACGAGCGTTCCGGTGGTGATATTTTCCCGGAGATAGAGGCCGAGCGTTTTCAGAATTTTTAGCCCTTTCGCGCCGTCGCGATGCGCTTGTTCGATCGTTTCCGCCTGCTTCTTCGGATAATTCGGCTCTTTGAAGTGCGAGTATGCGGGTTCGGTGAAGGTATAGAATCGACCGGGCACGGCGCGATCGTATTTCTTTACCGCTTCCGCTAGGCCTTGGTCAAAGCCTCCGGTGAGATTCACCATGGCGCGAATGTTTTTTCTATCCATCACCTGGAGGAGTTCTTCGGGTGGCTCAGGATATTCGCGCTCGGCAGACAAGGAAACGCCTTTCTCGGAGTACTTGGATCCAGAAAGATGAGTATGGATGTCGATGGCGGGGAACCTAGAACGGGCAACCATCGTTTCGCGCACGCGAAGCATGCTCTTCGGGGCATATTGGGAAATATCCAAGGGTTTGCGTTCGGGGTGTGGATCTTTTGCCGAGGCTGACCGATTGAAAATCCTCGGTTTCGCGGCAACTCCGGCCAGCAAGCCCATGCTGTACAGCCAACCGCGACGGTCAATCACGTTCGCCTCCCTTGAGGATCGCGCCCCAAGCAAGCGCGAATCGTACGACAGTGCGGCATCCATGTCGCGCAGAGTAAAATAGCCAAAAGCGATAGTTCAAGGCAAATTACACCTGGCGCATGGGAATTGGCAGTGCCGTGATGGTGCCGAAAAAACCGCGACATCAATCCGGAAGGGCGAAAGCGACCAACGTGTCGGAAACTGTGCGACCGAAGCTTCCTCCTCCGCCGACAGCGATCACGACGAACTGCTTATTGATTTTTTTGCTCAAGTACGTCATCGGCGTGGCATGGGCGTTGGCTTCCAGAGTCGCGACCCACAGCTCCTCTCCCCTCTTTG
>F14TC_100519809_pt1 | contig 10627 bp, 9 predicted proteins | sample KannatnBrdUF14TC_FD_10806 | JGI IMG/M metagenome (IMG submission 10806)
TCCTTCAACAAGTTCAGGACGAGCGCGCACAATAATTGAACTTATATGTATCAAGGAAATATATGTCATCTATCAAACCAACGCTTGAAGATATTATTGCATTGTGCAAAAGACGCGGCTTTGTCTTTCAATCAGCAGAAATTTATGGCGGATTAAATGGCATTTATGACTTTGGCCCTCTGGGAACGCTATTAAAAAATAATCTTCGCACCATGTGGACACAATCTATTTCATCTCCTGATAAAACTATCTGCTTTCTGGAAGGATCTCTGCTTGGACCAGAAGCAATCTGGAAAGCATCAGGCCATGTTGAAAATTTTAATGACCCTATGATTGACTGTACCAATTGCAAAAAACGCTTTCGCGCTGATGACCCTGATATTGATATCACCGGTCCTTGTCCACATTGTGGCAAAACATCATGGACTGATGTGCGACAATTTAACATGATGTTTAAAACAGACCTTGGCGCAGTTGCAGGACAAGGCGCCACCGCGTATCTACGCCCAGAAACAGCACAATCAATTTTTATTAATTTTAAAAATGTCATGTCTTCTAATCGTGTAAAAATACCATTTGGCATTGCACAAATTGGAAAATCATTTCGCAATGAAATTACCCCTAAACAATTCCTTTTCCGGATGCGTGAATTTGAACAAATGGAAATTGAATGGTTCTGTACAGAAAAAAGTTCCTATTCATTTTTTGACTATTGGACGACAACACGTCTTGCATTTTATAAAGCGATTGGAATAAATACCGATAAAATTCGTCTACGCGCGCATGAAAAAAATGAACTTTCTCATTATTCATCACAAACAAGTGATATCGAATATGAGTATCCATTTGGCTGGAAAGAACTTGAAGGAATTGCTCATCGTGGAGATTTTGATCTAACACAACACAGCACGCATTCTGGTAAAGATTTGTCAGTATTTGATGAAGAAACACAAAGTTCATATATGCCCAATGTTATTGAATGTTCAGTTGGCACCGATAGACTGTTTTTAACAGTGCTCTTTGATGCATACCATAACGATACGCTCGGAGGCGAAGAACGCACTGTTTTAAAACTACACCCATCAATAGCGCCAATTAAGGCCGCTTTTTTGCCACTTACAAAAAAACTTAGCGATGCAATGCGTCCCATTTATGCCACCATTGCACAGTGTGGCTATCAGGTAGAATTTGACGAATCAGGATCAATTGGCAAACGATATCGAAGACATGATGAAATTGGTACTCCGTACTGTTTTACTTTTGATTTTGATAGCCTTGAAGATAACTGTGTTACCGTTCGCGATCGCGACACACTCAAACAAGAGCGCATAAAAATAGATTCCATTGAAAATTATCTTACTACCATGCTAAAACCTAAAAAGAATTATTAAAAGGTACTATACATGAGTAAGAACAAACTGATTAACATATCGCCTGCACGAATTATTCTTTTTTCGTTTTTTATCCTCATTTTGTGCGGAACGCTATTACTTGCATTACCAATAGCACACATCACGCCAATGTCATTTATTGACCTTTTTTTTACCGCAACATCAGCTACCTGCGTTACCGGACTTTTTACTATACCATTAAGTAATTTTACCTATTTTGGCAAAACAGTAATTCTTGGCCTTATACAAATAGGTTCGTTAGGCCTTGCAACGATGAGTTTATTTATTATTTCACTTTTTATTGACTTAGGTCTTGGAACACGATTCATGGCAGGTCAACTATTTGAACTTGATTCATGGAAAAATATAAAACGCATACTCATTTTTACTTTTGTCTCAACCTTTACCATTGAAATTTTTGGTGCATTCAGTTTTTTTTCAATATTTCACACACAATACTCACTTGGCAATGCAATTTTTTATTCATTATTTCATGCAATATCCTCTTTTTGTAATGCCGGTATATCATTTTTTCATTTTCTAACAGAACAAAATTTAGGCATGTACAAAACAAATTATTTATTTCTTGGAACAACAACCATTTTAACCTTTTTTGGCGGACTTGGATTTATAACATGGCATGAAATTATGATGCGCATTCGTGCATATTTTTTTTCTTTAAAGCCTTATCGATTTTCACTGCATAGTAAAATTATTTTATGTGGAACAGGTACTCTTTTTTTAGTAACGTCTGTGCTTTTTTGGCTACTCGAACATAATAACACACTCAAAAATCTTACTATTGGACAATCGATTGCCAATACTATTTTCCATGCTATCTCATTTAAAAGTTGCGGATTTATTTTAGCAAGCCTTACTGATTTTCAACCCGCAACACTATTTTTAATTCTTCTTATTGGCCTTATTGGCTCATCTCCTGGATCAACAGGAAGCGGCATTAAAATAACAACGTTTGCACTATTTTTGAGCGTTATAAAATCAGCAATTAATGGACGAACATCAGCAGAACTGTTTGAACGTGAATTGCCTCTTGATCAAATCTATAAAGCAATTGCTGTCATTTCACTCAGCATTGGCTGGATTTTATTTACAACATTTTGCTTACTTATTATTGAAAAAAATTGGAGCTTTTTAGATGTTTTCTTTGAAACAGTTTCAGCATTTAGCAATGTTGGATTTTCACTAAAAGGGACTCAAAACCTTTCTACTCTTGGCAAACTATTTATTATTGCAACAATGTTTATCGGCCGCATAGGATCACTAACCTTCATTTTAGGTCTTAAATTAAAAATAAAAAAGGACACTACCGAATTTTCTTATCCAGAAGAACGAGTGATGCTTGGGTGACAAAAAAAATATACTAAATCTATATAGTATCTAATACAATCCATTTATCGAACATACGCACTACTGATGCACTATCAGTTGGCAATTCATTACGACTTTTACTGATCCACCGCAGCTCTTTAGATTCATTATTCTGAACTATATTTTCATCACTCATTACGTGTAATAAAAACCTCATATCATAATGAAAATGCGCCTTTTCTTTACTATTTTCTGGAATTAAATGAATATCAATATCAAAAATAGACGGCTGCACAGGTCCAATTGAATTAATTCCTGATTCCTCCTGCGCCTCTTTAATTGCCACTCCTAGAACATCAGAATCGCCATCACAATGACCACCAAGCTGAAACCATCTGTCTAATTTAGCATGATGCATCAACAAAGCTTTAGAATGGTCTTTATGCAAAAGCCATGATGAAGCAGTTATATGTCCAATACTTAAAGATCTTTCAAAACAATCAACATTATTTATTATAAATTCTATCATTTGTCTCTTAAAAGATTGTTCAACAAGGTCAACTGGATGATAATTTTCGAGCATTTGAATAAGAATAGAGCGATGCATGATAATCCTAAAAAATATAACTATATCTATTATAAATTAACATACCATATAATAATATTTCTTGCTATATCATCAACCCAAATATATGCTCTTGAATAAGTTAATTTTTTTTAATAATTATTTTATACTTCTCGTTAAAATTAAAAAATACCCAACAAGAAAGAAACCTCATGAAATTTTGTGTCATTGGACTTGGAAGATTTGGCTATCAAGTGGCAACCGTGTTATCAGAAAATGGAATGGAAGTTTTGGCAATTGATAGCAATGAATCAATCGTTGCTTCAATTCGTGATTCTGTTGCTCATGCAATTGTCATGGATGTCACCGATGAAGCATCACTGCGCAGCGTTGGTGTTGATGAAATTGATACAGTGATTGTTGCCATGGGTGAAGATACTTCACAATCAATACTTATTACCGCATTATTGAAAAAACATCTTAAGACTCCATACGTAATCACCCGTGCAATTGATGATATAAACAAAGAAATTTTATCATTAGTTGGTGCCGATCGTGTTATTTTACCAGAAAAGGAAATAGGCATTCGCCTTGCTGATAATCTGAGTTCACCATTCGTTGATCTTACTCGTTTAGCAAAAAATTATTCTGTGAGCAATATTATTGCACCAAAAAGCTTTATTGGCAAAAGCATTCAGGAATTAGATTTTTTCAATAATTATAATGTGCATTGTCTTGGCTACAAAGAAGAAGAAAAAATTATATCTATTGGGCCTGATTATGTTATTAAAGAATTGGATAAACTTCTTTTTGCTGGTCCTAATAAAAATTTGGAAAAATTAGCAAAATTATAAAAATTTTTTACTGATATATCTTTGAGTAAATACAAAAGCTTCTGATACATTTTACGCATCAAAAGCTTTTGTATTTACTTTATCGGTCTATCACGTTGAGGGTCACTGGTAAATATTTATCGATTTTTTATCGCGTTGAGGGTCTCTCGTAAATATGCCTCGGAATGAAGTATCCGCTTTATAATTTGCTTCAGCCGATTTAATCCACCGGTTAATACGATCATTCATTGCTTCTTTTATAGAATCTAAAAAATCTGCCAGATTAGAATCTTCAGATATCGTGCTTATCATTAGCAGAGATCTTAACCTATTTAGACTATCTATCAAAGATTCTCTTTTTAATAATATTTGTAATATTTTTTTTGATACATCTTCTTTTAATTCTTTTAGCTCATCATACTGAGGATATTCCATAATAGGCCGTTGTTTCATTGAAGGTCTTTTAAAAAATGAGATGAAATTAATTTCAACGGGAGACTCAGCCCACTCCCTATAATCAAGCAACGTTTGAGAAAATTCTTTAAGCATTTTAGTTATTCGATTCTCCATTTCGTTTGTATATACCTGAATCAACCCCCTATTGGGATCAGCTTTATTAATCCCCTCAACCAAGTCACCCAAGGATAACGATCGTATCTTATTCATCATTGTCACAACTCTGAAATCAGCGCTCGCTGGCCCGGCTATATATTCCTTCAACGTGGCCTTTACGTCTAACACAAAAACTGCTGCAAATAAACCTAAAACCATAAAAAAACTATATTTTTTGAATATTGCGCTTACTACTTTCATCTGAAAAACCTCCACTTTTTATATTTTATAGAAAATATTACTTAAAAATATTATACAAAATATACCAATTGAAAATCAACAAAATATTTTAATGACCTATTTTTACTAAATAAATTACCAAAAGTCATTCATTTTTTAGCCTTTACTGGCCGTAGCGGCAAGCATTTTTCCAAAAAATTTAACATCTCCGACGATTCTTGTGACCATTGCAAAAGCATTCGACGCGCTGGATCATTCTGATCTAAATTTAAACATCCATTCTTTTTGCACTCTCTACACAGGCGCTTGAGTAATGCTGCTATAGCAATATTTGCCGATGCCTTATTTTCAATCTCTTGCAATATTTTTTTATCATCAATATTCAATAAAGACACTTTATCATTATAGCCACTTGAATTTAAAAAAATTAACTCTTGTCCATCATGCGTAAAGCCTACGCCTGTAAAGGACGAAAGCATTGACGTATATAAAGTATCAATAACTAATAAAGTCTCGTGAGTAATTGAATCCTTCAAAATGGTTTCAACATAACCAATTCCAAATTTTATTTTAGGTGAGTTGCTCATTAAAAATTTACCATCAGGACTGTACACATAATAACGTTGACGACTCACATAACTTTCAATAAAATTAGCAAAAAAAGACGATTGTGGTTTTATATCTCGAAAAAGCCAACAATCTTGTGTAAAATATATTAATAAATCATTGCCGTTTTTATATACATTATAATCACTACTCGAAAAATTAGACCTTTCATTGGAATAAGAATTACAAGGATGGTAATCCGTCACAGGAGTATAATCAATACCTCCCAAAGACTTAGCAACACATACTGTATACTGTCCTGCCGCAATAAATAAAGCACTTAAAAACAGCTTATCAAAATTATTATGAACCATGAATATTTTCTTTAATAAACCATATTTTTCAAAAGAAAACAGCATTCCTTCTTTTAAAACGTCTCCGTCCATAGACCATATATCTATTTTAGAATTATATTCTTGATATATCCCTACAACTAAATGATTATTAACAAGATTAATACAAGCATCAACAACCTTACAGTTTGTTGGCAAGACTTTATGAACAGTTTCAACAAAAGAGAAATCTGCACCCCGATTAATTTTTGTAATTACAATATCACACTCGGAATAAGTAACTACATATTCATTACCAGCCTCCGTTTTGCCAAAACAACTTCCTTTAATAGGCTTATCATGATAAATGGTTGTTAAAAAAGTATGATTTTTATTTTTAAGATTATTATGATCAATAACCCACAAAGAACATATATTATTTTTTTTATCAGTAATACGACATTCATGTGTATCAGTTGCAAAATAACTTGCATATACTTCATGTTTTATGCCATTAACAAACAATGAGAGAGAATTATCGTGTATGCTTATTATGTGATCATAAGGAACCCACACAGATCTATAGTCAATAGCATTAAGTAAAGAGTTTTGTGAAAAAAATGGCACTTGCTGCTTAGACGATTTATCTTTAAGCATTTGTGATTTAAAATAACAAAAAACCTCATTTTTGATACTATCTTCACAATATGCTTTTATATGTTTGCGTAAATCATCCGGAAAATAAACTTCAATCAATTGTGCTGTTAACCGTGGAATATTCAACATCATTTCTTTAGAAGTATTTCCATATTCACCAGAAACATTTATCAACAAGCGTTTATCTGTAGGAGATAATTTTGTATAGAAATCAGAAAACTTGTCTACATCAACACTCATAGCACTATTTACCAAGCGTAATCCTTCTGGAGATACATGATCAAAGCGGGGTATAATATGACCCGCATTAATTTCATACTGATATTTTTTATAATAATGATTAGCCCACCATGCACCCATTAATTTGAGATGGTATTGCGGTATAACAATAACACTGTCAATACCATTAAATTTAACCCCATTACTATTGTGAGCTTTTTCCATAGATAAAATTGATATTGTCATCATTGCCAACAATATCATACATTGCATTCTACACAGCTTTTTCATCAATCATAGCTCCTTTCATTGCATAATACTACTCTTGCTCTTTAACATAATACTACAAGAAAAATAACGCCATTTTAATGGAACATGAATGAAACAAATTACAGAAAAAAATAACCCAAAAGTAATCATTGTTGGCGCATCTTCTGGGATGGGTCGCGAGCTTGCTAAAATCATGGCTGCCCATGGTTATATTGTTGGCGTAGCAGCACCACAAGAAGACCTACTCAATTCACTATGCAATGAAATATCATCGCCAATATTTAGCTGTATACTTGATGTGCGTGATAATAATGCACGCGAAAAGCTCACCACATTAATTACTCAAATGGGTGGCATTGATATTGTAGTAATATGCGCTGGAATAGGTGATAGAAATCCAAATTTATCTTTTACAATTGATAAAGAAACGATCGATGTTAATGTCACCGGGTTTTGCGCTATGGCAACAACCAGCATGCATCATTTTATAGCTCAAAAGCATGGTCACTTAGTTGCTATTTCATCCATTGCTGGCATTCGTGGCAATGACACTGCTCCTGCCTACAATGCATCAAAAGCATTCATGTCAAACTACCTACAAGGTCTGAGTAAAAAAATTGCTCATGAAAAATTATCTATTGACATCACCGATATAAAACCAGGATTTGTTGATACTGCAATGGCAAAAACATACACAAAACCATTTTGGATGATTTCAGCTCATGAGGCTGCTCAATATATTTTTCATGGCATTATAAAAAAGAAAAAGGTCGTTTACGTTTCCCCTCGTTGGCGCTTGGTTGCGTGGGCACTATACCTTGCTCCAGATTGGCTTTATAATATGTTTGAATAAACATACAACCCACTGATACCTCAATGTCTATTTTAAAATAGAGTGCACCCAGAAAACCATCCTTTAGAGGAAACCAGTTCTTTATTGAAAAGCTTAAGCTTATATAACAATTCTTTCATTTTTTCTGGCAATGTTTCAAATGTCTCCTTTATTTCAGTACATCGATCTGATGAAATTGCCTGATCTTTTAATGATCGCAAACATAATTCATACACCAGTCGCAGTTGATCAATATTATAATCTTTTGGATTTTTTAGACTATTTACCAATGAAATTTCTTCATCAGTAAAAAGAATTGAGAAAAGAACCGCTAAATAATGCTCACTTACAAAAATAATTTTATTGCCATCAGGACTACATGCTGCATCCTTAACGGACTGTTGCTCCATAAGCGTTTGAGATGGAATAATTTTATTTAAATCACTTATATCGTATGAAAGGAACTTCGTTTCCCAGGAAACGACATTAAATTTTGAATGATTACAGTAGCAAATAATTTTTTTACCATCAGGGCTAAATCCTAACAAATAAATGTCTTCTTTTTCTGCACACTCATACAGAACATCCTCCTTCTTTTTTACATTATCGATATCCCACAATCTAAGACTTTTTTTATTACTCCAAGCAATATACTTGCCATCAGGACTAAATCTTAACGAATCAATATAATCATTACCTTTCATAAGCTCTTCATAAGTCATATTTTTTGGATCATCATTTATATTCCACAATAAAAGACGCTTACCACCAGAAACAATGTGCTTACCGTCAGGACTAATTGCAAAAGAATTAATGATATCAATAGGCCCACCCTGCTCATTAGGTGGTTTAATAGCAATTCTTTTTAGACTGCTTGCATCCCATACTACCAAATTTATACCGCTAGAAAAAAGATACTTACCATCAGGGCTAAATACTAGCGATCCAGCATATATTTCTTCAGACGATTTAGAAACAATGGTATCTAAATCATTTATATTATATAACGTAAGAAACTTATCATGACCAAAAACAATTTTTTTGCCATCTGGACTAAATGCCACTGCCTTAATAGTTCCCATTTTGTTTTTAAAGAATTGACTAATAATCTTATCTGGATTCCCTATATTATTACATAATATAATATTATCTTCATAGCAACAAACAACACGCTTGCTATCTGGACTAAATACACAGAAAATATGTGTATAATAAGGTATATTCACTTGAAACGTATAATAATCATATTGCATATTTTTTGCTTTCATAATAAGATTTTTCAAACAATCAATAGTCGGATCAAGCATTAACAATTTTTGCAAATGATCACGTAATTCTTTTAAATCATCAATATTACCATTCCCGCTGCCCATGGTTATTTTTATTTTTTTTAAAAGAATCTTTATTTTTTCAAATGGAACACCAAAATAATCAAACAAATTTGCTCTTTCAACTAAATTTTTTAATAAAAAACTCTCTATCGATTTTTCTAACTTTTTATCATCTGACCTTAAAGCGTTCTGCACTATTCTTATATCATCCACTGTATTATATTTTATATAAATTTTTCTCTCATTTATCCCTTGAGGAGTTCTAGTAAGAACCCGTAACAAATCACTTTTCACTAATTCTTCCGGCAAAAAAGATACACCTGTCTCACTATCTGATCCATAAACAGTATATCCTTTTTCTTTTAATCTTTTTTTTCTAACTAAGTTCCTAGAATATTGCATCGCTGTCGACGACATTTTCATCGCTTTAATTTCTACTGAAAAAACAACTGCTAAAAAGCTAAAAGCAACCATAATTCTATAATATTTGATATATTCTTTTATTATCTTCACCAAAAAACTCCAAATATTTACTTTTACAATTAAACACACACAAACAATATAGCACACATTCAAATCGAAATAAAAGAATAACAAAAAAGAGGCCGATTAAAGCCTCTTAAATTCGTGAAATCACTAATAACATATTAAATTATGCTATTTGTTCAATTCTCACAATAGTCTTTGGTTGACGATGTCCATTTTTAACACGGAATTTTGTACGCCGTCTAAACTTGAACACAATAACTTTAGGATCTTTAGTCTGTTTAACTATTGTTGCAGTAATTTTTCCGCTTAAAAACGGTTGACCAATTTCAAACTCACCTTCAGCTAATTTACGAAATAATACTGAATCAAGTTCAATTGCATCTCCAGCTGCACCATCTATTTTTTCAATAGCTATGGTTTGACCTTCAATAGCTTGGTATTGTTTGCCGCCATTGGCGAATATTGCGTAACGATCGTATTTTTCTTGTTGTACCATCCGATTTTCCCTACAAATTGACATATTTCTGACTGGAAAATAAAAAATTCTTATACCCACTATAACAAAAAAAGCGCCTATCGTCCAGCAAAATATATTGTTTATTTATCTTTATATTCCCATAATAAATCAAATGCTTTTTTTGGTGATAACGCATCAAAATCAATGCTTTGCAACAAAGATTCTTTACTTTTTCTTTTATTATACTCATTCAGCAATCGCTGATTCTCTGCTTTCAATTCCATATTTTCTTTATAGATATCCCCATATTTTATCTCTCTCGCCGCTGGAATAACCTGCTCGGCCCCACGGGCAAATGAATCAACCAACTCCAGTGACCGCTCAATAACCTGAGTAGGCAAATGAGCCAACTTTGCCACCTCTATCCCAAAGCTTCCATCTGCAACACCTTCTATCATTTTATATAAAAACAATATACCAGCCTCTGTTTTTTTGCTTGCTGCATAATATGCAATAATTCCTTGATGTATTTCTCGCAAATACGTTAATTCATGATAATGGGTTGCAAACAAGCATTTTGCACC
>F14TC_100183169_pt1 | contig 10536 bp, 8 predicted proteins | sample KannatnBrdUF14TC_FD_10806 | JGI IMG/M metagenome (IMG submission 10806)
GATTTCATGATTATTTGGCCGCGCACTACAACCGCGCGTGGAACTTTATGGTGGAATTCCTGTCTTACTTTCAAAACATTCGACGCCAATGCTGGCAACACTAGGAAAATAGCACAAATAATTGATGGAGATACCTTAGCTCTATACGATGCCGATGCTGCTTGTAATGCGGTAGGTGTTGTATATGATGTAATCCTCATTCGGGATACCGAGGATAGAGTTTTCACGGAAGGCTCGTTCGTTTACGATACAAATATTGGGGACACGGATGTTCCTGTTCCTTTTACTCCTGAAGCAGTTGTAGTATTTGCTGAATCTGATGGTTCCAACTTAGGTAATGGACAGTATTACCTATACGGACCTGGACAAGCGGCAGATGCAACGCTACAATTTTCAGCTTCGGCAGTTGTAGCTGGAAGAATACAGGCTCTTGGAACTAATAAGTTTACTATTAAGAATGGAATGATTCAGGTCAATGATTTCCAATTCCCCTGGTTTGCATTGAATCCTGCTGGAATACAAAATAATCGAATTGTAGATATTGTCAATTGGACGGGGGATGGGACTGCATCTCGAAATATTCCACTTGATTTAGGAGGACAAATTCCGGTTGCAGCGTTTGTATTCCAACAGGTTGCGGCTGAAAGATACTTTAGAAATGACCAAATGGCGGACAGTAGAACTATTGCTGCCGCTGGAACTTCCGCAACTGCAATTACAGGCTTTGCTGCCGACCAACTCCAAATTGGTGTAACTATCAATACTGGGGCGGTAGTTTATACTGCTATCGTATTCGTGGAAGGTATTGATTCGGGAAGTAACAATCAATATTCCGGAATTTATTTTATAGACCCAACTGCGCGTCATGATACGGTATGGGATAGGACGGGATTACCAGTTACAACGAATCTGAAGATTCCAAACCCAACGTATCGCACACATTTCGTAGGTGAGCGCGATGTCTGATGATATTGTTCATCATTCACATTTGAGGTTGCGCGTTACAGGAACGGGGAATCTCGACGTTCGTTTAATCGCGCTATACGATGACATTTCGACCGACAATCCTCCTACTTCTTCATTAGTTCCGCTTCCAATGCAATCTGGAACGGCTCGACTCGCGCAATTTAATGCTAATTTCGAGCAGCAATATACACAAATTGAAGTCTCCACCGATGCGATTGACGAATACTTTTACATTACGAAGATTGTGACTTACGCGAAACCTGTTGCTGTGGCTTATCCACAATAGGAGCACAAGATGAAACTGGTATTGATGGTATTTGCCTTCGTTTGTTTCACTCTGGGATCATTTTGGCAAGTTTGGCAACCAAATCCACCCCGATTTAATCTTATTAGTGCAGGATTAGCGTTCCTGACTGCTTCAATGATATTTCCACTTTCTGGAAGATAAATGGCGTTTACTCCCGAGCCGGAATTTCCGGACTTCACCCAACTACTTACATCTCTAAATAATTCCCAGATTTCTGTTAAAAATCCAGCATTATACCAGACAATTAAAGGTCTAATTGGTAAAGTCCAAGGTCTGAAAGGACTGGCGCAAGAGGATATAGACCAAATTAATCAAGATATAACAGACCTCTCCAATACTGTAAATAACTTTGTAAGTACGGGAAATGTTACTCTTCCTCCACCTTGGATGCCAGTATTTGATGGCGAAGATGGAGAAGATGGATTTCCAATAGTAGGTCCAGCAGGTAAAGATGGATTAGACGGAAAAACTATTCCTCCATTTTGTGACTGTGAATATATTGAACCCCCTCCATTACTTCCCCAATGTTGTACCGAGTCTGCTAGTGAAGTAACGTTCACTACTACTGGAAATATTGATGATTTAGATTTTGGTAATGCTAAATTAATACGAATGAATAATGCATCCCTTGCTACTATCAGGGGATTAAAAGCGGGAATTGCTGGTCAAAGAGTAACAATAGTATCTGTTGGTGCTGGACAAGTAAATTTTAGTCATCAGGATACCAATTCATCCGCATTAAATAGATTAATTAATTTTGTAACTTTAGGTTCTACTCCATTAGCAGCCGGTAGTGGATTTGCTACCTATGTATATGATGTAACTACTGGTCGTTGGCGATTAAATGATCATGAACAAGGAGCGTGGATTGATGTAGCTTTCAGTGCTGGTGATTTCACAGCTAATGGAGCTATGACATGCACCGCCGCTGCTGGAGATATAATAGTAGATAGATTTAGAATATCTGGTAGGAGTATGACCTATTCCTTCCAGTATAATACGATGACATTAGGTGGTGTTGCCAATACTACGATTATTCGCGCGATTGTGGGTGGCTATACTGTAGCATCTGCATCACAGCAACCAAATGCAGTGAATGATAATGTGGGAACTGCTGAAACTGGTAAATGCTTCGTATTGGCCGCAGGAACGTCATTAAACTTTAGGCGTGCAGCAAACGCAAACTGGACACTCGGAGCTGATGTAGCTGGTGTATTTGGTGTCCTTAACTTGGAGCTTACGTAATGCCTCGTACACCGACACGAATTGTTGGTCCTGCACAAGTTGCTACGGGGCCAACTACGATTTACACCGTTCCTTCAAATACGAAAACTATTCTTCGACATTTACATGTAAGTAATCCATCTGCATCGGCAGTTACATTAACTCTTTCAATTGGAGCGGACGCGGCTGGAACGCGCTTGGTAGGCGCGTATTCGATACCAGGTGCGGCAGCAGGTGTTGTTAATTCTCAGCAAGATTGGTATTGGTATATTCCAATGGAAGCTGCCGAAATTCTTCAGGCGTCTGCTGGAACAAATAATGTGCTAACTATCACCATCGGCGCTGATGTTTGCACCTTAGGATAATCTGATGCAGCTAAACTGGAGCGGTGGAGGTTCTGGAGCATTAAAAGGTGCCGCAGCCGGGTCATTAGTACCCGGATTTGGTACTGCAATTGGTGCCGGTATAGGATTCTTTGGCGGTCTTTTCAGTAAGAAGAAAGACCCTGAATTAATTGAGGACTATAATAAGACTGCCTCTGCTGGCGGTTACGTTACAGTTCCCACTACAGGAATACCAGGTCATCCAGAATGGAAACCCGGTTCAAGACAATGGATTCCGCCGGGTTCACCTATGATGGATTCATCTGGTGCAATTGGTGGAACTAGCGGGGGAAATGCGGGTGGTCCCGGTATCGATTATGATGCAATTAGGGCGCGCGCTATAGCACCCACCAGATCCGTGTATCAGAACGCTATGCGTTCATTACGTAGGCAGCCCGGTATGGGAATATCGAATCCGGGCTATGGTTCACAGCTTACAGCGTTAAGCCGTGGACTGAGTAATGATATCAATAATGCAGCAACGAACGCAGAAGCTACGGTTGCTGATACTCGATTACAGGAAATTGGACAGCAGAACCAATACGCGCTCGGTCAGCGTGGATTGGATGTTGAGGAAAAGAGACTTCCCAACAAGATTGATAAGAGTCTCTCAACTACTAATCAAGTCTTAGGATTAATTGGAAAGGGTGCGGACATTTACGCAGGGATGAAGTCATAATGGCTGACGAACCATACGGCACACTCTTTCCTGAAAATATAGGTCCATTATTCACCAATAGGCCACCTGGTCAACCTGAAATATTAAGTAAATTGGGTAATTTGTATCGGGCTACGGAACCTGTACAAAGACCGGCACAAGCACCGGATTTACAGACTCCTGTTGAACCTGACCCAGATGAGGATATCTTTAAGCAATTTCAGCCTGAAACGCGCGCTCAGGATGAATACTTTAACTTAATTAAGAATCTTCCTGTCAGAACTAAACCCTCTACAGGAACTCGTATTCTCGCTGGCTTATCCACTTTAGGACAAGGTGGGTTAAAGCAGGCGGAAAATGTGAAGTATGGAGATTATAATCGTCAAGTAGGAGACTTGCAATTAAAGGCGGGCATGCTGAAGGATTTAGCGGCTTCAGAGCGCGCGTCCAATACTAACGAACGAATGATTATGAATCAATTACTTCAAGAGCGTCGTTTCGATAGACGGCAGAGTGAAACGGAACGTAAGAATAAAGAAGCAGGAGAGCAAGCTGCAAAGAGGATTAAATTACAGGAATTCAGGGATGCAAATCCTAACTCTAAATTCGTCCGCTTAGGAAATGGTAACTATGGAGTAGCAGACCCGCAGACGGGAGAAATTACCGATTCGGGTGTGAAATACGGACTTTCTCCATTAGAAGATATTATGTTAGAGCGAGGTTCCACACAGGAAAGACTCGCTACTCAGCAACAGCATGCTAAGGAAATGGAAGATATCCGTCAGCAGCATAGAGTTGCATTGGAACAATTACAGCAGCAATTAAAGGAAGCTCTTGATAGGAATAAGCCATTAACTCCTGAACAGGAAAAGGTGGGTCAATATCTCCGCGCTCAGGAGGTATTCAATTCCGACCCAGGTAATAAGAAATTCATGAAACTGGGCGACCCAGGAACAAATACTTTCCAGATTGTTCTTCCAAGTGCGTTACCTGAATGGACAGGATGGGGCGCGGAACAGAGACAAGCAAACGCGCAACGGTATATCGACATTAACAAAAGAATCTATGGTCCAGCGTGGAATCCACCTGCTGATATTAAACGAGCAGCAGAAGGAACTCCAGAAGCAGGGCGCGCTCGTCAAAACACTGCACCTGTAAATACTCCATCACAAGGACGTAAAAGGCGTTACGATAAAGTAGCAGACAAAACAGAAGAATCTCTTGACGGTGGTAAGACGTGGAAAGTTGTAGGTAAGGGGAGAATTCCATAATGGCACAGCAAGGCCGTTACGAGGAACTTCCTGTTCCGGCTGATGATAGGTATGAAGATTTAAGTCCACAATACGAGGACTTGACTCAAAACATACCTGTACGAGCGCGCGGTGCTGGTCCTGCCGCGCATGGAGAACCTGCGCCTCCAAGTAGACCACCTAATCCAGAGATTCAAGGATTAGAACAACTAGAACAAGACCCAAATCTTAGCATCTTTTCTCCTATAACTCAGGCTCCGAAATTTATAACTGATGCTGCAAAGAGAGCATCAAATTTCCTCACTACTCCTGTATCTAGGAAAAGAGAATTACCAGAAGAAAAAGCACCACTTGATTTATCCAAAGTTCCAGCCGGTAGAAGGGCTGAAATTGAACGTCTTTATCAATCAGACCAATACGAAACTTCCGCGTCTCCATTACGCGCTTTTACGGGTGGAGCATTAGAAGGTGGAGCAGAAATGCTTTCACCACTTAATATTGGACTTGCTGCCGTTGGTAGTGGTGAAGTAGCTGCATTAGGAAAGGCTCAGAAATTACTCCAATTAGGTAAGTTAAGTGAGGCTGCACAAGCCGCTAGAACAGCTAAAAGATTAGAAACACTTACCCGCGTAGCTTCTGCTGGCGTGGGCGCGAGTTCGGCTATCGGCGCTGGTGAAACTATATTTGACCCTAATAAGACTGTAGGCGAGAAGGCAGTAGAATTACTTCCGAGAATACCTGAATTAGCAGGAGCCGCCCTTGGATTGCGCGAAAGAGTGCGTCCCACTCTCGCTGGAACTCGTATTCCCAATTTAGCTGAACAAGCTAATCCTGCTACTCCAGATATTCCGCTTCAACTTAACGAAGCTGGTACGTTCGCGCCTACTGACCTTGACCTGAATTTACCAGTTAAACCTACCCCTCCACAAGCTCCAATATCTGCTCCAACAGAGGGTAAATTACCGTTTAGGCCACCTTCAATTACCTTGAAGCCTGGTCCTACTCAAATGCAGCAAATTATTAGAATGAGTAATGCGGGCTATCGTGTAGTAGGTTCAGACGCTAATGGTGTCCGCATGATGCCTACGGACGCGCCTGTTCCTTCTTCTATGCCTTCTACTGGAACTGAGCCGCCTGCTGAACTTTTAGGTGAAGGTGGATACGCTGGTCCGGAACGTAGACAGGGGGAAAGAAAGGGTATTCAGTATAGAGGACAGGAATTAACACCGGATACTCCTATAAATGCAATGGAGGATATTGGTGGGTCTACTCGTGCAATTATGGAGGAAGACCCTGGATTAGTTCATAAAGCTGAAGAAATGGCTGACAGTCGTAGAAAATCTAAGATGGCCCAATTTACTGATGATGTATTGGCCAAGGGTAAGGAATTATTACCTGAAGATGAAGGTCCATTATTCAGTAGGAATGTAGAAAAGATTGATCCAAAAATAGCTATCATTGAGGATATGGGTCCGAAGTGGGAAGGTTATGGACCTAATGGTGAAGATTACTTTAACGTAGCTACTCCTACGCCTTCTGGTGAATCTGGGGAATTAGCATACTCTCATGGTATGTTGACTCCAGAGACTGAAGCTGCGTTACAAGAAGCTGGAATTAAACTCGTAAAGCGAAGTGAGATGCAAAATGAAGGGGTGGATTTATCCAAGCCTGAATTCTCAAAAGATAGGGCTGTAGATGAACAAGGCCAGCCCGTAGATGTAGGAGATTGGACACCAGAACAACTTGAAGCGCGCAAGAAGGACATCGCTACCAATTGGTACAACGCGCGAAAACAGGCTAAGGAGTTGGGAATAGATATCAGAGGTATACGTGACCTTGACGAAGTTCAACGTCGTATACGAGAAGGACAGGCTCTACTTGGTCCTACTGAACAAAAAACAGTAGCAGCTTCAGGGCTGAAAACCGAAGTTAACGTTCGTAGAGCCGCTAAGGAATTAGCTTCTGGTTACTCGACTTCATTACCCGGAATCATGGTTCGTGAAGGGTTACAGAATGCCTTTGACGCTATGAAATCTGTAGGTGGTGGAGAAGTATATGTTGATATTAGTCCTGAACAAATGACCATTGGAGACAAGGGTCCAGGTATGACTCTTGAGCAATTAAAGACAGTATATAAGGACTTAAATGAATCAGGTAAAATCGATCAAGCGGGCGCGACGGGTGGAAAAGGTGTAGGTAAAGCTACATATATGCTCGGTGGAGATTACTTCTCCGCTGAGAGTGTAGTTATCGAAAATAACGGTCAGAGAGTTCGCTATACGTTGGAAGGAACACCGGACCAATTAATGAGTAACTATAATATCATGGTTGAGCCTGTTCCTCCGAGCACACCAACAGGAGTCAAATTTACCACTAAATATGGCAGTATTGAGAGTGCGCAATATCATGCAAATAACATGTTAGATAATATTAAGAAATATTCCAGGGAAGTTCCTGTTAGTATTAAGTCTAAGCAATACTCATTTACTCGTGATTCTGCCCCCATTAAGACGTTTGCCAAGGACAATAAGATTGGAGTACGTAGAATACTTGATAATATAGTATCTGCATATATTCCAGAAGGGGATAAGACTTATACTGGAACAAGTATAGGATTGAAATATCTTAATAATGGAATGTATCAGTTTAGTGATTATCTTTATTTAGATGAGGAGGTTGCTGGTATTCCTCATACTGTTATGATTAATATTGAACCACAAGTAGAAGAAGGTTCTAATGAGTATCCTTTCCCAGTTCAGCGTGAGTCGGTAAAGGATGCAGTCAAAAAGGAAATTGAGGAATTCGTAAAGGAGTCATTAATTTCACCATTAAGAAAGCGTAACGTAAATGAGTTACAAAACTTCTGGAAGGATTTGACACCTATTGAAGTTAGTGGTGCTATACGTCCTACTGTTCTGTTTGATTCTGGTAGCCGTCTTACTCCACCGGAATTAGCAGAATTTGCAGATAGTCCTAAAACTAATGACATTATTCGAGCATTAGGTACGTTAATTGATGATATTCTTGTAGCTGTAAATCCTGGTGCTGCTATAAATATGGATTTAACTCAAGTAGAACCTGATTGGTCTAATAAAGTTCAAACTGTTGGATTAATTCTTGATAGTGGTATTAATGGTGTTCATATTCCAGACCCAACTGATCCGCGCGCTAAGTCCGCTATTATGATTAATCCATTCAACGCTATGGGTAGACAAACACCCGAACGCGCTGCGATGGATATTATCGTGACGGCGCTTCACGAAGTCGCGCACGTTGGTAAACAAGTTAGGAGCGAACCACTCCAATTATTAGATGAAGACTTGAACGACCCCCGTGTAGGAACCTATCTAACTGCTTACCTGCAAGAAGTAAAAGAGCAGGGTGGTTTAGATATGGCGCACGGGATGGAATTTGTGAAACGACTTGGAGATATCTGGGTTCGTTTCGGAACCACGGAGGCCATGCGTAATGCAAATCAACTTATCGCAGCCATTGCAGACCCGAACGACCCTGGGAGATATAGTCCAGAAGTACAGAGACTCATTCACCTATATCAAGAATCAAGAGGGAGAGAATCGACTAAGACAGATATTCTTAGCAGAACGGGAATCAAGTCGTCAGTTAAGGGGAGCGGAAAGAGTCCTATTGCAGGGAATACTGGATCAACTGGAGAGGGAATTACTAGAGTCTCCCTCAAAGGAGTCGGAGATAACGTCAATAGAAAACAACGAAAACGGTTAGTTCAAGCAGCATTAGACGCGGGCTTTACTCCCACTGGACATTCTGATGCTGAAGGACAACCAATTTGGGAGAAAGTACCAGAGCAAGATTTAAGTGTATTTAATGAAGTGTGGAACCTACCACGCGGGCTTATGTCCGTCGATTTACCGTTCCTTACTTCCGCTGCATTACGTCAGGGATTACCGTTAATTGGTCCTAATTTTAAGGGATGGATTAAGGCGTGGGGTAATGCCGCGCGTGCATATACGTCTGAACAAGCATTCGCGCAAGTTCAGAATGAAATATCGCGCGCTCCCGTAATGCGCCGTGGTAGGGATGAAAGAGGTGCAGCTACTCCATCCTACGCGGAAAAGGTAGGATTAGCATTAACAGAAACTCGAAATCTAAAGAAGAGGGAAGAGGTAATTAAGAGTAAGTGGGCTGAGAAAATTCCATTATGGGGACGGCATGTTGCGGGTTCAAACCGCGCATACACAGCTTTCCTCAATACTTTACGTGTATCCTCACTTCAGAGGTTCTCCGACCAAACGAAGTTGGATGCAGAACTATTCAGTGACCCAAGTTTAGATGCAACTACGAACTTGGAATTAGGAAAGAATCTAGCGGACGCGATTAATACTCTCTCCGGTCGTGGTAAGTTGGAATTTGAAGCTACGCCCGATACGAGAGCTACTAAACAGCGTAAATACTCGATTGAGAAGGCGGGAAAGTATCTTGTGGATGTGTTCTTCAGTCCGCGATTAATGGCTTCTAGGATTAAACTACTGAACCCAAATACCTACATCTCGGCAGACCCCTATACGCGCAAGTTGTATCTTAAGGGGATGTTCGGTGCTGTAGCTACTTGGTGGATGATTGCTAGTCTTCTTGAACTTGCAGGTGCAGAAGTTAGTAAAGATCCAAATAGCGCGGACTTTGGGAAGGCGAAAATCGATAATACTAGATTCGATTTCGGAGCTGGATTCCAGCAGTTCTTGGTTCTTTTCTCACGTATTCGTCCATCGTGGTTTAAGAACCCTGTTCCTATGCCGGTTCCTCCAACTGGCGAATTGATGGAAGACCCAGGTGGTGGACTATTTACGGATTCAAATACTGGGGATACAAGACCATTAGGACAGGGATTCCGTCCTATTACGAGGGAGGAATTACTCTATCAGTTTACGCGCTCCAAGTTACACCCCTCCGCTGTATTCGTGTTGGACATCTTACGCGCGAGTGAGCGTAGACCTGTATACGTTGGAGATAGGCTGTTACAAATGGCAGCTCCGATGATGGCAGGAGATTTAGCAGATGTAATACAGGAGAATCCAATGTTAATTCCTGGCGTAGTTGGAGCAGGTTCATTAGGTGCGGGCGCGTCCACGTACGAGGGAGGAAAACAAGATAAACCTAGCATTACACCTGCTCTTGAACAGCTCAGTGGTTTCCCTGTTACTGACTACGATGTGGTTCTGGGGCCAAGACAGTAGCGCCTAATTGTGGCTTATTCCAGCTACCATCAATTACACCTTGGAGTAGTGTAGTCGCGCAAAGTATAGCTATTTGGTCGCCGGACATTTCGCGCGAACCCATTAGCATTATAGCGAAGCCTTCTCCACCAGCCGCGCACATTCCAAGATTATTTTCGTCGCAGAACTTCTTCAATCCTACTACGATATCATCTGGTACCACTACCATTTTAATTGCCATTATACCCTCTTGTTTCGTCTATCTCGTCTATCAGCCATCCATAGCGCCATAATTACACAGATGTCTCTTTCTGTGTCCTCGATACTTTCATTCTTTGCAATCTTTTGGCTACCCTCCAAATTGGCCAGGCGATATATTTTCTCAGCGATACGCCCCACGAATCCAGCATCTTGCTCGCTATGAGAAAATAAGCATGCAACTTTACCAGCAAAGTGATAATTACCGTAAGGATTATCGTTATTAGCATAATCGTGGCTTTTCTTATCATGAGTGTCCGCCATTTCATCTAATAACGCGTAAAACGATGGGCTCCCGTGT
>F14TC_100376876_pt1 | contig 10474 bp, 11 predicted proteins | sample KannatnBrdUF14TC_FD_10806 | JGI IMG/M metagenome (IMG submission 10806)
AGCAACAAACAAAAGTATTGATTACCACCCCCCTATAGTCCCCCCTCCTGCTTCGCGTTTTGAAATCGCGTGGCGTGTCGAAAAGGTTTGGGCCGCGCATTTGAAGCAGTTCCGTCGATTCCACAAGGACCTCGATGGAGCTTTTCCTGGTGGGCGTGAGCCAACGCTGACCAAGGAAATCCGCGAAGACATTCAGCGCGCGTTGCGCGAGTACGACGCCGATTTGCTGACGGCCGAGACTCGCGACCAGTGGGTGGCTGAGTCCAAGGCTCGGGCTGCCGGGATCGGAATGTATTTCGACCCGTGGTTTACGGGCCGCGACAGCGGCAGCAACGGAAGGCGGTACCTGGAGCATTGGCGCCCCTGGAGGCGTCAGCGGGGCAAGGCTGAGCCGGTCGAACACTTCGCCGAGTTGTATTTCCAGCAGAAACAGGCTGAACAGCAGGTGTCGAATGGACCGTACGGAACGTTGTTCGTGCCTTAAGCCGCCAGGGTGTTTCGGTTACGCGGGCTTTCACTGGTTCGTGTTCGACCATGCCTACATCGAGCGCAAGACGATGGCTCGGATGGGCGGGATGAGCGATCGCGACTGCGAGGCGTATCTGAAGACCGGGATGGACCCCGAGACGAAGGACATTTGCCGGAACCTCCTGGCCGGTCGGCAGGCGTACCGCGACCAGCAGGCCGCGTACTTGGGCCAGGAGGTCGCGTACGAGCGTTGCGAGGCGTATACGCGGGCTTATCTCGCAGCGCGGGAGGTCGAGAGGGCAGGCCGCAGAGGACTCGCCGTGGTGAGCGCGGCGAGGACAAAGCTGGACGAATGAAAGGAGCGGGAAATGGGAATCCGTGTACTCACCGAGGAAGAAATCTCCGAGCGCGCCTTGACGATCGCGGGGCTGGAACTGCGGTACGAGGAACTGAAGGAACTCGCCGCGCTGGCCGCGAAAGATTCACGTGAAACATTGTCCGGTCTGCGCCATCAGATCGTGAAGCTCTCGACCGAAATCGAGGCGGGCGAAGTCCTGGAAACGGATCAGTTGGAAATCGGCGACGGGCCGGATGAGCCGAGGGTGATCGCGTCGTGACCGTCTTCATCGGGATTGACCCCGGTAAGACCGGCGCCATTGTCGCCCTTCGGGAAGGTGTACCCTTCGCGCTGCCGTTCCGGCTCGATACGGGCGACGCCCCGGCTGTGACAACCGCCCTGACCCTAATCAAAGTGGCGACGAACGACCCGCTGATGGCCGGAATCGAACTCGTTCACTCGATGCCTGGGGCGGGTAGCGCGGGCATGTTCCGATTCGGCGCTGCCTGGGGCGTGCCGCAAGGGGTCCTAGCCGCGCTAGGAGTCCCGTACAGGCACGTTTCGCCTCAACGGTGGGTCAAGGCCGCACTCGACGGACAAAGCCGTATAACCGATCGTAGCGCGCGTAAGAGGGCAATCCTCAAGGCGGCGAGGGAGAGGTGGCCGACCGTCGATCTTCGCCACGTCGCGGACGGGGCCATCGCCGACGCGCTTTGGATTGCTCACTGGATGGAGGTCCAGCCATGAGCGAGGAGCGGCACAAGAACTGGTCACACGAGGCCGAGGAAATGCTGCGTGGCGTGGTGAAGGCTCAGGCCGAACGGATTCAACGCCTGGAGTACGAGAACTGGCAGTTGCGCCAGCAGCTTGAGGAAGTGTGGGGAAAACCGCTTGCGCCTGTGCGGCCTTTCCCTGGGAAGACGGGTTAGAAAAACGCTCGGGGGAACCTCCAAGGCACCTGTCAGTCCGTTCTCCTTCGGGCCTTGGTTCGGACTCGGAAACGGTGAAAACGAAGTCCTCGATTCCACCCGAGCGTTGAAGCCGTTTACATCTTGGGCGACACACCACCCTCGCCAGCGCCAGGAAGCGTGTTGTCTGGACGCGGGAGGTCCTGGAGGACCTTCGCGATTTCCGCGATGAGGGCCAGCATCACCTTGTACAGTTCGCGCAAGGGCGCATCCACCCGCCCCGGCAAGTCCTGGCTCGGCTTCTCGGGAAGTGCCGCCTGCACCTTGTCGATCAGCGCGCGCACCTTGTCGAGCAGGTCACGGATGGGCTTCGGGTCAACGGGAAGCTGTTCGGCTGGCATTTGGGTTTCTCCTTCGTTAGAACTGCGTTAGAACTCCCGCTCTACAGGAACCGCCGCCCGCGTGGTCTTGTCGTAACCCCAGGTGGGTGCGGGAATCTGATCGGTCTTTTCCACGAGACAGTTGTACGGATACTCCATCGTGTTCGCGTCGAACTCGGCGCCGACCACAATGTCGGTACCACCAGGGCGCCACTTGAGCATCGGGAAGTATGACAGGACGTAGCGCGGGCGCCGCACGAAAACCACGTCGAAAATCATCTTCGGCTTCACCGGCTTGAGTGTCTTGATATCGAACCCGAGTTCCATCGCGATCGCGCTCATCCAGTTATCAGCCGAGCCGGGATAACCGCCTCGCGTGTTCGCATCCCCAGGCAACCGATCGACAGGCGGCTTCTTACCCTGTGTCGCGTCGTACGCCGTGCCGTCCCGAGGATCGGGATTGTAGACACGGCGTAGGCCAGCGAGGATCACCGGATTCGTAAACGTCTGCCGTTCCTCGGCTCCAGACGGCAGCAGTTGGTACGTCCCCTTCACGACACCCTGTTCCAGAAGCCACTTGTAGCGCGAGACCCACCAGCGGCACCAGCGAATCAGGTCCAAGTGCCCACGCAGCTTGCCGACGATGTACATGGCATAGACGGCGTAAGAGTGGAACCGAAGCATGTACCGCGCGTTCAGTTCCTGGACGCAGAACTGCCCCGCCTCTTTCTCCTGGTGCTCGATCATGTCGATGAACACGTCGGGATCGTCGTCGCGAATGGTTGCGACCGCGCGTTCCTCGCGTTCGTGGTTGTCGCTTCCGCCCCACGGTGGACCCGCAGTCTTGATCGCTTCGGCTGATCCGGTGATGGCCGGATCACGCGGCGACCCGAGCATCGTACAGACCAGATCGTCAATCGCTTGGTGCCAGAAGTCCTCGGCGTTGACGCCTGGAAGCGACTGGACAGGCCACACCGGATCGAGCCGTGCGGCGTACTTCGCCGCGATCACTTGCGCCCTGGCGGGAATCTTCATCAGTCCTCGGGCGGTGCCACGTCAAGCGCACCGAAGTTCGTGGAGGGACACCACTTCAGGAGCTTCGTGCGTTCGTACTGGCCGCACAGGCGCTGATGGCGAACTCCCCCAATATGCGCTGCGGACCAAAGGTCGTCTTCGCAAAACACCTTCGCCCACTTGTAGAAGTTGGAGACTTCGGGAATCGGATCGCAACTCGCGGCTGGCGGAACGGCCGGACACTCCGCACGACAGGACTGACCAGGAGGGCAAGGATTGAGCGGCGGCGGACAGTCACCGGGACAGGTTGCGGTGGTCTCGTTGCCTTCGCACTTGCCGTTGCCGCACACTGGCGTTGTAGTCGAACAATCGGCGCGGCAGGTCTGCGGAGTTTCGATCGCTTGGCACACACCATCGCCGCAGGACTCTCCACCACTGCGACAAATGTTGCCCTCCGGTTTTCCGCCGTCCTTACGACAAGACTGTTGGAAGATCACGAGGTATTGCTGATAGTTGTAGTCGCAATCCTTCCACCACTGCGTGGTCGGCGCAGTGCCGTTGACGTTCTCGTAGTATCCGTAGCACTCGGCATGCTGATTGTGAACAGGCCCGAAGGACCAGCCGCGCCCGTACCGCTGATAGATCGAACCCGCCGTGCAGTGAGCTTGGTTACTGCCGTCGAACGGAATCCATTCACCGGAGAGTGCGTTGTCTTCGGTCGGCGTACGCGAGTAAATGATTTCGGTCTTGCCGTTGACCGTGCGGATGGCGCCAATATCGAGCTTGTCAGGATAACCAGCGCAGCCGTTCGGACACCACTTCGCCGGTGCCTGCGATTGGGCGTAGACCGGCCAAAACTCAGCCACCGTACACGGCGCCTTCGGGAACTCGCCCGCTGCTCCCGGCGCATTGGGCGTCGCCACCCTGGAAGCGCAGCCGGTCAGCATAAGCGCGAGCGTGACGAACTTAGCGATCCTGTTCATGTTACTTCCCCTTCTTTTTGTCCGGTCGCAGCGGATGGTTGGGATGCCGCTTGTTATAGGTTGCAGCAGCGATGCGTTTCGCGGTTTTGTCGGACTTGCCCTCGCGCTTTAGGGCATCCCTCATGGAAACGTATTCCTTCGGCATCGTCGTCTCTCCTTTCGCAACGGCAACGACAACAGTCGCACCGATCGTCAAGCCAGTGTCGGCCAATGCGCGCCTCAACACGCAGCGCGGCCTGTGGCGTACAACTCAAGAGCAAGAGTCCGACCAAGGCGATGTACCTCATCGGCCTTTCCTCAGTTCGATGATGAAGTGCTGGCGCCCGATATCCGACGCCCTGTTCATCACGTCCCGCAGGTACTGGCGCTGTTCGTCCTCATTCATGGCCCGATAACGCGGCGTATCGACAACACGATCCACCGCGCTATGGATACGCTCACCGACGATTTCCTTGTAACGGCGCTGTTCCTCGGAATCGAGTTCGATCTTGTTTTTCCCGATGGTGATGGTCTTACCGGGAACGGGCGGCTTGACCTTGAGGTCGTACAACTCGCGAATGGTCGGATCGTCCATGCGTTCCTTCTGCGCACGCAGCGGATTCAGGAGCGCGTTGAACAGTTGCAGGCCCCGATTCGTTTCGCCTCCAGGCTGCGGAATGTCGCGACCCAAAACGTCAAGACGCGGATCGACACGTTGCGACAGACCAGGGATGCGTGCCTCGATCGCCTCGATCATCGAGGTCGGCTTGCGCATTGACGTATCGGTCCCGCGCGCCACCGCGCCAACGATTGCGGGAATGACACTGCCCGCAGTGGTGCGCGCCACTTGTGCGCCGCGTTCCAGCGGATTGCCGGATGCCTCTGTGTATTGACGAATGCCGGTGAGAAACGGCTGATCCGTGACCGACTTCGCGATCGCGCCAACCGTCGAAGCCGCAATATCCTCGGGCGGCTTCTTTTCCTGCAACGTATCCCACAGTGTGGCACCGACCGAAATCATGTTTCCCATCGGCGACAGGCGCCCAATATCGACCCAATAGTCGCCAATCTTGATTGCGGATTGCGGGCGCCCCGAGGCGAGCGCCAGTTCGCGGCCGGTCTTATCGTCGCGATCCTGGACACCTGTCGCGAGTCCCTGAGACCGCAGGTACATTCCCAAGCCCATGAGCGCGGTCCCGGTCACACCACGACCGAACAGTTGGGCGGTGGCGCGCTGTTCCTCAAGCGGAATGTCTGCGTTCTTCATCGCCTTGAGAACCACCTTGCCCAACTTGTAACCGCTACCGGCCAAGCCGAGCGGCGAATACTCCGCGACCTTCGTCGCGACCGCTCCAGGCGTCTTCTGGAACGGAATGAAGATTTCGCCGCCAGGAAGTTGAGCCGCGCCCTTGAGGCCACGTCCGATCTTCGTATCGTTTTGGAAGGTGGCGTGTTCCGAATCGCTCACGGCGCGCGTCACCATGCCGATATCCTGCGACGCCTCCTGAAACGATTTGCCCGCGAGTTCAGCTTCACCCTGGAGCGCGCGCATGAAAGCCGCCTTGCGCGGAATCGCATCCTCGGCCGACAGCGAACGGAACACGGCGTTCACGTACGCCGAGGTCACCTTGCCCGCCAACGAATTACCGAACTCCAGCGGCGCCTTGAACTCCAGCTTGGCGAGAGCTTCAGGACTCTGTTTGCCGCGCAGAATGTCGCGTGCGTCGCGCACGCCTTCGACTGCGCCCTCGATGCCCTTGTTCAACTGCTCGACACTCGGTCCCGCGACCGTGCGCTTCCCGGTCTCCGTGCTGATGAGCATGTCCATCAGCGAAGCGGGAACGTCCTTGCCGATTTCAGCCGCGAGGTTGGTCCAGGTGGACACGACGTTGACTGCGTGCGTCAACGGCGAAGTCAGAAGTCCCGCCTTCCAGACCCCGAGAGTGCGCTGTAAAGGCGTGGACCGCTTCAGGCCGCTCACCAGATTGACGTAGCCTTCGCGATCACCCGCCGCCGCCATTTCGCTGATCTTCAGGCGAAGCTCGGGCGTGAGCGCATCCTTACCCGCCCACTGCATCGCCTTCCCGATCCACAGGACGGGATCGCGCGTCAACGACGCGACGTACTTCATGTTCTGGAGGTCGCGACCCTTTTGCGAACTCCCCTTCATGTACCGCTCCAGGAGCCGGACGTTCTGCGCGTCGAGGCCCGCTAACCGCGCCTCCAAGCCCTTGCGCGCGGCGGTGCCGGTAGCGGGGTCCTCCAGCGCACGCGACACCTTCACCATTTCGTCAATGTTGGACGACGTAATATTTCGGATCGCGAGGAGTTCAGGACCGTTGAGTCGCGACGGGTCCTTGCGCATCAATTCGCTCAGACCCATTTCGTCGGCGAGCGCGCGCGTCTGCTTCTCCGTGACGACTTCCTTCGGATGAAGGCCGCGACCCTGGACGATGCGGTCAACCTCGGAGCGCAGCCGTCCCTCGCCCGAGGGATCGTCGTACGCGAACTTGGTCAGGTTGACGAACTCATCCGCGCGCGAGGGGCCAGTCGCCGTTTCGGGAATCCCTTCAAGTGGTGAGCGCGGCACTTGGCGAAACGCGGCTTCTTTCGTCCCGCGCGTTGCGGGCGCGAGTGGCGAGCGTTTCGCCTGCTGCTCGGCGATGATTTTCGCGGCACGCTCAGGATGCAGATACCATGCATCCTCGCCGCGCGTCAGGTCGTGCTCAGAGTCGTATCCCGCCTTGTACAGTCGTTCGGCGATGTACTCGCGCGAATTGGTAATGAGGTCTGCGTCTACTTCATGGGCATCCAGCTTGACCCCATGCGCTTCGAAAAACTCGTCACGCAAGGCTTTCGCAACCGACGCGCCGCTGATCGGTTGCGACGGATCATCAATCCCCTCGATGCGTCGCGCGCGTTGCGCAACCGTGCCTTCGGGATCAATCGCGCGCACTTCATCGTAGGTGTAGCGGGCCTGCCGTGAGAACGGATTTTGGACGTGCTTGGACAAATCGACTTCATGGAGGACACCACGATCGCCGTAACCCTTGGCGTAGATATCCGCCACATCACGCTTGCTGGAAAAACCGCTGCCGAAGATGTGCGAGCCCGCCCGCTCCGGGCCAAGCCACGGAGCGTCAGGGGTGTCGCCTTGTCCTCTAAACGCTAGACCTGGGAGGGGGACTTCGGACCCTGCCCCGGTTCGGAGGGTCGTCGCTCCGGGAAGCCGTCCCGGCGCAAGTCGTTCGCGATCAAGTCCAGTTGGCTCTGGAGCCAAGCCTTCTTCTCGGGGTTCTGGACGTGTTCCAGAAACCTCGGGGAGTAAACGTCCTCTACCGCTTTCACCACGAATTTGTCGTTCATCGGGCGGAAGGATACCACGGCCCTCGCCCGCAGCCCTGAACGCCTCCTCGCGGGCGCGCGCCTCGCGCTGTTCCCTGAGCTTGGTGGTGTACTTGTTTCCGGTGACTGCGCGGCCCGCAGCACCGAGGACACCTTGAATCGCAGACGATTCGCCAATGTCTGAGGCCCAATCGTAGCCCTCGGGCAACAGACCTTGAAGTGACTGACGGCCGAGTGTGGCCGCGCGTTGGATGCCCCCCGTCGCAGCGTCGATACCGCCAGCGGTCACCAGTTGCCTCAGGAGGCCAGCGCCCTCGGGGGCGAACCTTCCGAGTGCGGCCTGCGGTCCGATCGCTCCAGCGCCCGCCCCAAGCGCAGCCTCGGGGATCGCGCTGAGTCCAGCGACCAATGGATTGAGCCCCGCCCTGCGGCCCTCCTCGTACGCGCTCGTTCCCATATCGAACGCGCCCATCGCTGCGCCAGGGATTGCCGCCGCTGCTGGCCCTGAGAGCGCGGCAATGCCCATCTGTGCGGCCATCGGCCCCGCGCCACCGACCACACCCTCAAGGAGCCTTTGCGGCAGATTGCCCGCAGGCGTCTCGGGCGCCACGTCCTCGGCGTACTTGTTCAGCCGTTTGCGCAGGCTCAATCCGGCGCCAAGTGGCGTGTAGTCGAACGCTGTATTCGGTTCATCATCGAGCAGGTTGGCTGCGTATCCGCCGATCATTCCCGCCGCCCCATAGGGCGCAATCTCTCCGACCGTGCGAATCGCACTTTCACCCGCGCGTCGGGCGAGACGTTCGTACCAGGGCGTATCGTCCTGTGACGATCCGAGACGTTTGTACCAGGGCGTGTCGTCTTCGTTCTCTGACGACGATCCCAGGCGTTCGTACCAAGTGGACATTTACGGCCGCTCTCCGCGAAGCTGAGGGTAGTCCTGCATGATGCCTCTGAGGATGGTCTGCGCGGACACGCCTTTCTCAATCGCCTTTAGCGCCTCTAGGCGATCGCGCTCGGGCAACCTCGGCAGAATGCTGGCGAGTTCGACCGCACCTTCCTGCGGTCTGACTTCACGCCGCAGCGGACCACCAGTGTCAACCGGACCAGCAGCCGCAGCCGGTCCACCGGCAGGACCGGCCTTGGTCGCGTCGAAAATCTTCCGCGCCAATCCGATATCAACATCACGCTCGCCGGTATCACGATCGGTCGTGGTCGCCTTGGCAATCGCATCACGCCAAAGCTCGTCTTCAGTCGGCTTACCGTACCCAGGAACACGCGTAATTTCCTTCGTGTTCGGATCGAACATGATGCCGCGCGCTTCGTCAAATTGCGCAGGCGCAGGTTCGCGCGGCCGTTCGAATTGCCGCCTGAGCCTGAGTTCGTCTTCAGTAAGAATGTTCTGCTGGCCGCGCTTCTGTTCGAACTTGTACTTGTCGACCGCCGACTGATCGTAGGGCGACACGCCAGCGTCCAACAGTGAACGGTTCTGTTTCGCCGTCTCCATCAGTTGCACGAGCGCCTGACGACTTCCAGACCGCGCCGCAGCTTCAGCTTGGTCAATCACCGTCTGGTCCGGCGCCTTACCCTCGGGCGCCGCAACCGAGTAGATCGACTCCAGCATCGTAGACAGGTCCTGCGCTTCCTTCTCGCGCGTTGCGATGCCAGACCGACGCTCAGCCGTAGTCTCGGCTTCCTTGCGTTTCAACAGATAGTCGCGCTTCATCCGCTCGCGCGCGTCTTCGACAGCCGTAGTCTCGCGGTCACGTTCGCCGAGTACGCCCGCGAGCATCGCCGAGCCCATCCGTCCAGAACCCATCGCCGCGCCACCCGACGCGTACATCGCGAGCATCCGGTTCTGCTTCAGACGCCTTTGCAGGTCTTCCGGCAAGTCTTCCGGCGTATTCGGATATGCCGGTTCAGGTGGATAGTCCGGCGCGATCGCGAGCGTCGAGAGCAAGTCAGCCGCTGTAAGCCGTTTCCTCTGCGAAGACACAGGCGCCAACGGCGACTGTGGGCTGTAGAGGCGCCCGAGACTGCCAAAGCCAAAGTACCCCGGCATAGATCATTCCTCCTTTACGGAGTGGTCCGCTTGCCCTGACCCGCGTACCAACCGGCCAGCCCGCCCATAAGACCCTGCCCCAAAGCCGATCCCGAATATGGCGACACGTTTCGCTGATCGGTGCCGTACTGGTGTGACGTGCCGCCGATCCCGCCGAGCGAATTGATAATGTCGCTGTACTGCATCATTCGCTTCCACGGCTCCTCGCGGTTGTACTGCTCGCGCTCCCAACCCATCGACGCATTCCGACCGCGACGCTGTTCGGCGAGATTCGCCATTCCAAGACCGTACTGTCCACGGTTCGCGTCACTCGCGATCGAGAGGTCCGCCGCAGTCGAGAGGTCGCGCAGATCGAGGCCCGAGAGTTCAGGCACCATCGACAACGCGGCAAGCTGATCGTTGCCGTACATGCCCGACAGGTCGCTCATTCCGCTCAGACCGAACTTGCGCATGTCGATCCCGCCGAAGATCGCGTCCTGCAACGCGCCCATCCGCGCCTCTGCCGCCCGCTGATCGGTCGCGTACTGCGAGGCGCTCGCCGACATACCCGCCGCGTTCATCTGCGCGTTCGCGTTGATCGCGTTCATGTCGTACTGAGTACCCTGGCCAAGAGCGTTCATAATGTCGGCCATCCGCGACTCGTAGTCCTGCTGGCGAATACCCGCAACCGTGTCGCCCAAAGCCGTCGAACGCTCGCGCTCCGCTTTGGCAAGCGCATCGGACCACGCGCCGGAACCCATCCGGCCCGCGCCCGCGAATGCCGTCGTGACACCAGGAACCTGCTCCTCCATGAACTTCTGCTGGATACCGCGCGTCGAGGCGTCGATCTGCGCCTGGAGATTCGGATTGTTGTTGAGATACTTCCCCTCAAGAATGTCCTTGATGTACTTGTCCACTCCAATAGTGCCCGCTCCAGCACCACCGGCCTTCATCGAATAACCGCCACCCCCACCGCCACCGCCATAACCGCCGCCCCCGCGAGCAGTCCCCGGCGTCTGACC
>F14TC_100053500_pt1 | contig 10425 bp, 8 predicted proteins | sample KannatnBrdUF14TC_FD_10806 | JGI IMG/M metagenome (IMG submission 10806)
TAATCGCCGTGGTGTTAGTTTTTTTGTCCAATGTAAAGAGTGTAGCTTTATTTTTTCATGCACCAATTGTTCCGTGAGTTTAACGCTGCATGAAGATGACCGATTAGTGTGCCACTATTGCGGCACAACCAACATTCTTGCACCAGCATGCCCTGGATGCAAAGGATCAGCAGATAATTTTTTAAAAAAAGGAATTGGCACGCAAAAAGTTGTTACTATTTTACAAAAAATGTTCCCCACCGCAACCGTCGCACGCGCAGATATGGATACCAGTACCAAAAAAAAATTATGGCAACAAACGATTACTTCTATGATGGATGGCTCCATTGATATTTTGGTAGGAACACAAACAATCACCAAAGGTTTTCACTTTCCTCATGTCACCCTTGTTGGTGTGCTATGGGCAGACTTACAACTGGGGTTTCCGGTATATAATGCTGCCGAAACAGCACTACAACAATTAATTCAAGTATCAGGGCGTGCTGGCAGAAATCATGATACTACTAACAGCATGGTTATTATTCAAACAATGGCCGATCATGAACTGTTTAACCATTTAAATGAGATTGATTACCTTAATTTCTATGCACGTGAAATGGTTGTACGCAATGAATTGGGATACCCACCCGCTGCGCGGTTTGCAGAATTGGAATTGAAACATATCAATGAAAAAAAAATAGAAGATGATGCACACAATCTTGTTGATTGTTTATATGCATATGCAAAAAAAATGGCTTTACCTGTCACCATATTGGGACCAGCAAAACCACCTGTTTCAAAAATAAAATCAATACATAGCCGTAAAATTTACATCAAAAGTAATGACTTTTTTTGCATTACACAATTGTGTCAACAAATTAACCGCAAACACTATTCGAGCTCAATTTATTTTACGCCCAATCCATTAACATAAAGAAAAAAAGCAGCTATAATTGCCGCAAAACCAATCCCTGCACAAACAACTTGAATAAATTTCGAAACAGTATAGGTAGCTACCTTATCCTTGAGAAGCAGCTTTTTTTCAATAATCAACCCATCCTCATTAGTCAACTTACCTTCAACGATCGGAACAGTTGACTTAACTTTTGAAATTGAAGTAGAAATAATTTGATACCAATTATTGAACCGATCAGACACTAAAATATTTTTATTACCTTTCGAATTCAAAATAATATCTGCCAATGTTTTAAATTGTTCATCAGTAATCTCTGCTACTAAAAATTTAATAGTATCGTGTTCTGGCTCAATAGAAAACTTACACCACTTATAACCAGTGCTATTAGTTTTTTCTTTAGATACCATACGTGCCATGAAACAACTCTGTATATTAATTATATTATTACAATTGCTATCAACTAACACATCTATGATCTTACCATCTGACTGAATAGACTTATAATTATTACTAGAAAAACAATATATATATAAATTCTCTCGATTAATAAGATTATGACAATGACCACCAATTGCATACCTATTAAAATTTTGATCAAATGCACAAACACTTCCATCAGATTGTCCATGCATACGAGTCTGCACCAGAGCAGCAATTTGCTCCTTAGTAAATTCTGTTCGCACAAGAAAACTTTTTATATCAGAATAAGAGCCACTACCAGGATTAGGATTTCCATTGTCATCATTTTTCATCATATATTGCTGAAATACCTTAAGATAACAATTTTCATCAACAACTCCATTATTAAAAGTAGCTCCAGGACATACAATTAAAGCTGAATACACGCAACCCGTTGTAATCTGCCTTTCTTCTTTATCTTTTTCTTTTATTAAAATATTTCCATCGCTACTACGATTAATGCTAATGTTCTCATTCATATTACCATCTGGCTTAATTGGCTGATACCTATTATCAGTCCATCTATATAAACCATCTTGAGAGACAACTAGACTTTTAGAAATCTTTAGTTCTTTCTGCATTCCAAAAATTATACCCGAAAAAATTAATAATCCACTCACTAATATATTAGAAATTATCAATTTTCTTATTGTTATATAATTCATCAAAAACCTTTTTACTTACGCAATATAGAACTGTAAATTTATTTTCTTATTATAACATCAAAATTAATTTTTTAAAAAAAATTATCTAAAAAAGTTCATACGAAAATGCTTAAGCTCAGCAATAGATTCATACACATCACTCAACGCGCGATGCCGATCATTTTTTTGATATTCATTCTTTTTATCATCAGGATACCACCGCTTAACCATCTCTTTAATACTCGTTACATCAATAATACGATAATGAAGATATGCTGGAATGCTTGGCATATATCGTTCTAAAAAAACTCGATCCTGCCACACGGAATTACCCGCAAGAATGCCAGTATGAATTGGACAATGCTTTTTAATAAATTCAAATATCTCTTTTTGTGCATACGTACTATCAATTGTTGATTGTCGTACGGCCTCAATTAATCCAGTTCTACCATGATGATCTTGACACCACTTTCCCATAGCAGCAAGTTTATCTTCAGGCTGATTAATAATAAACGACGGCCCTTCTTCTATAACTTCAAGATTGCCATTGGTAATGACGCATGCAATTTCTAAAATTACATCAGTGGCAACATTAAGACCTGTCATTTCAAGATCAAGCCATACCATGTTGCCAAGAGTTTCATTTTTTGCCACAATTATTAATCCTTATTATCAACAACCTTAATCCATTACATCTTTTTATAGCATACCATTGCCCACTGAGCTTGCAATATTTAATGAATATCGTTAATCTTTTCTTATGAATATAAAAATAATAACCATGGTTTTATTAATACCCTCTGCGATTTTTGCAAGTCAAAAAACACTACAAGACAAATATAATGCTCTTCAAACAATTGTGCGTATTCCACTTTCACCACAAGAAGTTTCTCCAAAAATAGTGGTTGCTACTAATAAGAATAAAATATATTCTTTTAAAGCATCATACAGCCTCCGCAACCAGAACTCTTACCTCGGCAATGACATTAACTACACTATTGGTACGCATAATTGTGATGATCAAACAAGTGATACAATGCCATATGGCAGCAGCTCATTCAGCATAGCAGCAATTAACGCAGACAATCTAGAAACATGGAAAAGAGAACCTACCATAGCACATCAACTTAGTACATTTCCTGACGGTACACTTATTATAACCACCAAAGAAGGTCATGTTACAACTATTGCTCCAGACAAAAAAACATCTTATATCAATTATGATCAAAATGATAAATCTCATCTCATTGCTGATGGTATTTCAGCTCTCGGCTGCAGCACACAAAACTCTAACATACTCGCGGTCGGCTCAAACAATAGCACAATAACAGTATTTGATATTTCAAAAAAAACAATCCAAGATCGAAAAATACATAGCATAACCTTTAAAAATTCTACCCTCATCACGTCTATCTGCTTTACGCTAACTGACGATATTTATTTCTCCACTCAACACAGTATTTTTTTTCTGCCACAAAACAAAAATCAAAATCATAAATCAATTTATGAAACCCAATCTTTTATTAAATGTATCGCAATAAGTGACAATAGCATTGCATGCCTTATTAATAAAGATAACAACTATGGTATCAGTATTATTAATACAAAGGATATATCTTCATTGATTTGTCATGATCTTGGCACTACTCCTATTACCTCACTATGCTTACATAAAACAAAAGAACAACTCTATCTTATTACTAGTGACATAAAAGGTGATGTTACGATATATTCTATTAATAATGATAAACTTTCTGTATACGTAACACTCAAGCAAGCATCTCCGATCCCCTTTGCACCAACTACTTTTGTAACAACCACCAAAGATAATAAATATATCGTAATCAAAACAACTCAAATTGGCACAAATGGCGATATTTTATGCAATACAATACTACACTACCCAACACCAGGTGATTTTAACAATCAATATGATATATACACCAAAACGCTCGAAAACCTTGGCGATGCAATTACTAAAAATACTACCAATGGACCAACTTTATACAAAGCACTAACCACATACCATAATTTTATCTATGCAAACAATACAGATCAACAAAGAAAACCTTACAGAGAGAATATCATTCCAATGATCATAAAAGAAATCAACAAAATTGAAGAAACAGAAGTAATACCTTCTGACCCTATTACATCAATAGAAAAAATTAAAAATCAGTTTCCTAACTCATATGTTTATTATGAAATCAATATAGCCCTGAGCAATAAAATAGTAGCATTATTGCTTAGCGTAAAAAATAAAAGCTCAACAAATGAGGACGTATTGCGGCAAATAAACACATTTATTTTAAACAATCCCCTACTAATTCCAACAAATAAAAAAAATGAACTTTTCACCCCTCCTCTTCCATTAGTGCCAAACCAATTATCAACTATCCAACAAAACAATACTCAACCAACAGGCATAAAAAAAATATTAACAAATTTATATTCATATAAAAAAACAATTTTCTTTTTATGCTTAACAATTCCAAGTTTCTTCTATTTATATTTAAAGTATTTTATACTACAATAAAAAACATACAATAATTACCATAAAACACTGTGAAGGATTTCATTTATATGAAAGTTAAAATAATTACTACAATTTTACTGTGTTGTACTACAATTTTTGCAAGCGATAATCCAATAGCTAACAAATTTCAAATACTAGCAACAACTCTTGCAACTTTTGATGGAAATGGTGCAATAGTACTAAATAAAGTTGACAGCACAAAAAAAAATTCAGACACATCAACAATAACTTACATAAGCATAACAACTGGCGCACTTTTTGATGATACACTCCGTGATCCCAATCACACAAAAAGATATTTAAATACAATTAAAGACACTGGCACATCCATTAAAAAGGAAGTTTGTCAGAACAAACAAAATATCATTTTTGAAAATTGCACCGATCTTGCCAAAAATTATGTTCCCTGGAAAAATGATCCAAGACCATCTTTACTCTTTGGTGCATTTGAAAATACAGTAATTGTAGCTAAAAAAAATGGCTATCTAGAGGTTTTCAATCAAAGCGATAACTACACAAATGCTCATAAACAATTTGGCCTGACGCACAATTCAAAAATCTTTAATCCTACGGCTCTTGACTGTAGCCCTACCATAAACGGTAATGTAGTTATAGGCTCCCAAGACGGTTCAATTATAATTACCAATATTATCAATACTAACAATAATGACCTACAAATTATAAATTCTTATTCAAACCAAAACCATACTACCCCCATCACATCTATTCATTATTTACCAAATTCTTCTATCATTTATGCTCAAAGAAATCAATTATTGCGCTTAACATTTAATGACAACAAACCATTTGTGAAAATACTTTCTACCGCTTCATCAGAAATTAATCAGGCTACAACAAGTTGTAATGCAGTAGCGTATTGTGATATCAACAATAATATTACGATTATTCCTGATATAAAGAACTATAATAAAACCTTCAAATTAGCAAATTCTATCAACACTATTAATTCAATATGTCTCCATACTTCTGAAGGCAACTTATATCTTTATATTGGAAGCCAATCAAATAATAGACAAGATAATAAACCAAAAGGAATTCTTGATATATTGCAGATACAATCGTATCATGTACAAACGATTGCAACTATTCCTCAGCAAACAGGCCCAGTATTTTTTGTAGGCACTGACAATAATAAACAAACTATTATAATACACACCGCACAGCCTGAAGGACTTAAGCTAGTAAACAACATTTTATGTTATCCAGCTCCAAATAACGTCGAAAAAAGCTATTCCAATCAAGAAAAAACTTACCAAAAAATAACAACTGCATATACAACGATAAATGACTCAGAAGAATTATATGAGTTAATAAAAAACAACACAGCATTTTTATTTAACTGCCGACATAATCAACACTTAGCTGTTAATATAATGAAAAAAATTCAAGCTGAAATCAAACTATTGGTCAATTGCTTTTCTAAAAAAGAACTAACTGACCAACAAAGTGTACTTACTCTTTTCGAGCACTTTGAAAATATTTTTTTAAAAGGTTTTAATGAAATATCCTATGAAAACAAACCTGAAATTTACATTGAAAATGGTCTCTACATTTGCAATAATAATCTTGTAAAATCCACTAAAATAGACCTTGCAGCCCTAGCAAAAAACACCAACAGAAATGTACATGACGAACTTGTAAACAAATATCCATGGTTAAAAAACATATAGACATAACAATTATATTTTTATGCTTAGCAATTCCAAGCTTAGCCTTGCTATAATTACCATAAAACACCATGAAAAACTCACTTATAGGAATTCCACTTTTTGTTGCATTAGCTGCTTATTTATATACAGTAATCAAAAGATAAATAATAATTAATAGCTTGTATTACGCATATGCAAAAACTACGTATTGGTGTTCTGATGGGCGGTAAATCTCTTGAAAAAGAGGTATCTTTTAATTCCGGAAGAACAGTTTGTGATCATCTGGATACAACACGATATACAGTAATTCCAATTTTTCAAAGCGCCACACAATTATATATTTTACCATGGCATTTTTTGCACCGCGGCAAAACAACAGATTTTGAACATCGTTTGCCTACACAAGCGACATCAATTGCATGGGATGACCTGCAAAAGCATGTTGATTTTATCTATATTGCACAACATGGGAGATATGCTGAAGATGGTATTTTACAAGGCTTTCTTGAAGTACTTGGTATTCCTTACGTAGGGTCTGGTGTTTTTGCGAGCGCATTACGCATGGATAAAATCATACAAAAAACATTTCTGCATGCTGCTGGCATCACTACGCCACGGTATGTCACCGTTGAACCGCATGAAATAGAACAATTTGAACTCTATAAACCTGCTATTATACAAAAACTTGTTACTGCTGGCATTACTAATAATTTTGTCATAAAACCATGCAATGAAGGATCAAGTTTTGGCATTTCTATTATCGACACTCTTGATAACTTGCACACTGCGCTTAATCATGCCTGTTTTATTGAACATGGCACAAAAAAACGTGTACTTATTGAGGAAAAAATTGTTGGTATGGAATTTACCTGTATCACGTTAATTGATAATAAAACAGGAGATTATTTTTGCCTGCCGCCAACAGAAATTGTTCCTGAAAATGGAACACTCTTTTTTGATTATGAACAAAAATATATGCCTGGTCGTGGCATTAAACGTACACCCGCATCATGCAGCGCAGAAATTACTGCCCGCATCCAACAAACATGTATTGCCACCATGCGTGCACTAGAATTTACCACAATCAGCCGTATTGATGGTTTTGTTACTACGCATGATAATACTATTGTTATCATTGATCCCAACACTCTTTCTGGCATGGCTCCATCAAGTTTTATTTTTAATCAAGCTGCGCAAATAAATATGAGCCCTTCTCACATTATTAATCATATTATTGAAACTGAACTCCATCATTACAATTTACTTCAACCAACTATTAATCAAGAAACAATGGAATCACCACGTATGAATAAAATAAAAATTCGCGTTGCCATACTTCTTGGTGGCGCATCACATGAAAAAGAGACATCCTTGGAATCTGGTCGCAACGTTTTCTATAAACTTTCACTCCACACATATGAACCAATTCCACTTTTTGTCAGTGACACATCAGAGCTTTTTATCATTACTCAAGCACAATTAGTGCGCAATTCAACCAAAGAAATAGCTGAATTACTTAATCAAAAACAAAAAATAAAATGGGATGATTTACCAACTATTGCTGATTTTGTATTTAATGCGCTTCATGGCGGCATCGGTGAAAATGGATCAGTACAAGGTGCATTGGAAATGCTTGGTATGCCCTATAACGGCTCATCAGTACTTGCAAGCGCATTGTGTATAAATAAACATAAAACTAATCAATTTCTTGCGCTACACGGCTTTGATGTTCCACGTAATATATATATTACCAAAGATGAATGGACCCAATCTTTATCTGAATCCAGATCTCTCTGCGCTCGTCCTGAACTGGTTGAAGGATTTCCTCGAGCGCTCAAAGAAATTACAGCTTTACTCACGTGGCCCCTTATTGTAAAGCCACATGACGATGGCTGCAGCATAATGGTATATAGAGTTACTAATAATGATGAACTAACTACCGCAATTAATACAATACTTCATGAAAAAGATGCGGTACTGATCGAAGAATGCATTATCGGTATGGAATTAACTGTTGGCGTCATTGGTAATGATATACCGCGTGCATTGCCACCCAGCCAAACAATAACAGCACATGGCATACTTTCTATTGAAGAAAAATTTTTACCCGGCGCTGGTGAAAATCAAACTCCTGCATTACTCCCACAATCAGCACTCACATTTGTGCAACAAACAATAGAAAACGTGTATAAAACAGTTCAATGTAAAGGATATGCGCGCATTGATTGTTTTTACCAAAGCGCAGAACTTAGCCCCACTGCCCAAGAAAGGGTGGTAATTATTGAAATAAATACACTACCAGGGCTTACACCGGCAACATGCTTGTTCCATCAAGCAGCTGAAATTGGTCTACGACCAATGGAATTTATCGATACAATAATTACACTTGGATTTGAGGAACACAAACCAACAATTATTGTTGGAAATCATGAGTATGAAAACATACAATTTTAAGGTTTTACCGGCATCGCTTTTATAGCTTTTATAATATTATTAATAAGTCTAATGCTTTGATATTTATCAACCAATTCGCCAACAAATTTTCCAATCAACCGTTTAGAATCAAAAAGATAAGCACCAGCAATTATAGAACCCATTGTCCCAATCAAAGAATATAGCCCAACAGTTTCTCCAATATAGCTCACAATAGAATAATTCCCCAAATCAGAATAAAGAAGTCCCGCTGCTAAATTAGATGTTATCGTTAATGCCTTTTGCGCCATTCCATCCTTCGACTGCAATGAACGTGGCGTATCAAGCTGAACACGTTTTTTCAGTCTTATTAATTCATGATCCAAAAGAGCTAAAATTGTTTCATTATTATCTGCAAAAGTTAATGTTTTTTTCAGATATTTATTCTTAAGATCATTAAGAAAATACTCTTTTATATCAGCAAAAACAGCTATAGGATCATATCTATTTCTCATTATCTCTACAATCTCTTCATTGCCTAAACTTGCCGCATATTCAAGCAATTTTTTTTCAAATGATGATAAATATCGCGCTAAAGAATCAGTAATTAATACATTATAACAATCCTGACCTAAATTCTTCAGTTCATCAGAGCGGCTTGCTATCATATCGCTACTGCAGCTACTATACAATAGCATGCTGACAATTACTATTACAATTTTTTTATCCATTACAGATACCCTATATGGTCATTAAATATCAAACATTAATTCTTAATAGAAATTATATCATAACAAGTAAAACAATAACAAGAAAATGAATGATTTCTTTAAAAAAATCGGTAACCATTGTTTTTAACATTTTTTTACCCCTAAATTTTAATATATTTTAGACAGATTGAGGATTGGATTGCACAATCTGTCTAGATAGACCACCTTAAAATAGCATCCCAATCAATATGTTAAAAAAACACGTCATAATTGCTAGCAATCTATATATTAATTTCTTTTTGAACAATCTATACAGGTTTGTAACATAAAAGTTACAAACCTGTATACAAATTATGTTGTTTTCTGTTACAATAAAATAAACCTTAATAACGAAAAGGAAATATATATGTCAAAATTAATCAGAGTAAGCGATGAGGCGTACTCAAAACTCGATCAAATAGCTCACGATACCGGCTTATCACGACAAGATATTTTTAATAAAGCAATTATTAACCTCGAGCGAGAAGCAATTTTCAAAAAAGCGAACGAGGCTTATGCTGCAATAAAAAATGACCCCAAGCAATGGCAAGAGGAACCAGAGGAATTAGCACTGTGGGATTCAACACTAGGAGATGGATTAAACGATGAATAACTTTAAGCCTTCTCGCGGTGAAGTATGGTTTGTGAACCTCGACCCAACCATTGGACATGAACAAGCAAAAACTCGCCCATGTCTTGTTATATCGCATAATAGCCTTAATCATAGCGTAGCCCATTTACACATTGTTTTACCAATGACATCAAAAAATAAAAATAATCCTTTTCATGTACCTTTAGAATGGCTTGAAGGAGGATCCGAAACTGAATCTTTTATTTTATGCGATCAGATACGTACTATCTCACGACAACGATTTAAAACCAAAAGCTTAGGTACCGTTACACCAAAAACACTTGAATCTGTTGAATATATTATGAGCATATTACTGAAAATTTATAAATAACGTGAGCTTGATCTAAGAAGTGATATAAATTTAAAATTAACCAATAATAATTATAACCATCTAGTCAACATATCCACTCCGCTCGTCCTGAGTGTTTT
>F14TC_100007217_pt1 | contig 10403 bp, 9 predicted proteins | sample KannatnBrdUF14TC_FD_10806 | JGI IMG/M metagenome (IMG submission 10806)
TGCTTAACGTTTGCGAGAACATTTTTATGAGAAAGACACACTCCCTTCGAATTGCCGGTAGTGCCTGAAGTGTATATGATAGTGAACAGATCATCCGGTTGGTGTTTTTTTATACATTCCTCAAAATAATTATCAGCGGTCTGTTCGCTGTAAGGTTCACGTTCATGTATAAGCTCACCGTAAATAAGCTCTTCAAAGCTTTGAACATATGCGGGTTCATTTTCAAGCCGGTTAAATGAAATTATTTTTTTCAGGTTTGGAAGCTCATCAAATACAGCGCTTACTTTATCCACCATCAGCTTTGTTGAAACAAAGCATATTTTGCTTTCTGAATGCTCAAGTATATATTTTACCTGGTCACTTGTCATAGTGCAGTATATGGGCACTGTAACTATTTGATTGGAAACACATGCAAAATCAGCAGCGACCCATTCAAATCTTGATTCCGAAATTATCGCTGCTTTATCACCCGGTTTAAGTCCGAATTTTTCAAGTGACCTCGCTGTGAGGTAAACAATCTCCTTTAGCTTATTTCCTGAAATACTTTCATATTTGTCTTTTACCTTCCAGTAAATTACAGGGTCATCTCCGTATAACCCGGTTATGTATCTGAAAAACTCTGAAAAGTTAGAATAGTCACTCATAGAATACACCCGTATGATGCAAATTTACAAATAAATAATTTATATTTTCGGGCTCTTAATTATGAGAAAATAAATACTTGTGTATTTGCAAGTTTGTAAGTAACTTCGTTTTTTTAAAAATTTAAAAATAAAACTATGAAGTATTTTTTGCTGCTTATTGCTGTGTTTTCGATGGAAATTAATTCACAGGTTGTAAATATTGAATCAAAGCGTATGCGCTCGGATTCATTGGGATGGCTGGGGGAAGCCGGATTAAATTTTCAATTTTCCAAAACCGTAGACAGGATCTATGATTTCGGTGCAACTCTCCATTTCCAGTATAAAGCTAAAAATGATCTTTGGCTCTTTTTAAATGAATACAGGCATGTTGAAGGAGCGGGCACGCAGTTTGTTAACTCAGGATTTACACACGTAAGATACAACCGTAAAATTACTAAAGATCTGTTAAGATGGGAGGCATTCGGGCAGCTGCAGTTTAACGGCGTGCTGGATGTAAACTTAAGAGCGCTTGCGGGGACAGGGCCAAGATTCAAGATCTATGATGGAGAAATATTCAGAGCTTATGCTGCATGTTTATATATGTATGAATACGAGGAGAATAACAACAGGACGATTTTTTTCAGAAAACACCGTACAAGCAGCTATGTTACTTTCACACTGGATATAGGTGACCTGGAGTTTATTGAAACAACATATTACCAGCCTAATATGGCTGATGTAAAGGATTACAGAGTCAATTCTCAAACTGATCTTCTTTTTAAAATATTTGGCGGCTTAAAGTTCAAGACCAGTTTTGCATACAGGTATGATTCTAAGCCTTTCCCCAGCATCCCAAGAGAGACTTATTACTTAGTGAACGGACTGGCGTTTGAATTTTAAGATTTTAAGCTGATTATTCCTGTAATTCAAGTAAGTAATTTCTACTTGTTTTTTTCCAAATATACCCTATATTTGGATTATTGATCTTAAATTCATTGAAAATCTCACAATAACAACCTAATTTAGTCCTATCGAAATACTCTACATTTTGCTGTTGAACTAAATTTCCTCTGATTGCATAAGTTAAAATATTTTTTTATACCGCTGGTTCTTGGGATTATTATAGCCTCCTGTGAAAAAGATGATAATACTGTCATTGACCCGGTTTTAAATTTCCCCCGTCTTGATTCCGCGAATTTAAACCCTAATTCATTTGACTCATCCAGAATAAATATCAATTTTTCCGCATATGTAACATCTATAGACCCTATTAGTTCTGTGACAGCAAAAATCACAAACCCTGACGGTCAAATATTAAATACAATAAATCTTACAGAGAGCGGCTCTGTTTATACAGGGACATATGATACATTGATGTCTTGCAGGCTGGTTGGCAGTTATCGTGTTGAGTTTATCGCCATGACCAATTCAGGGCTGCCAAGCAATACAATATCGAATAATTTTTCGGTTACGAACTCTCAGAATATTAAACCATCTATTAGTATCATTTATTGTCCGGATAGTTTGCGAAGACCTGCTGCCGGGCTGGATTCAGCATTTCTAAAAGTTCATGTATCTGACCCGAACGGGGAATGTGATATACTCAGTACTTATTTTAACTCATTTAACCCAAGCGGTATTCCGAGTCCCGCTAATCCTTTTTTAATGTATGATGATGGTGATGTTACACCGCCTCATTGCGATACTATTGCGAATGATGGTAATTATTCTCTTCAGATTTACATTTTTCCCACTCCACAGACATATGGAAACTATATCTTCAAATTTAATGCCCAAGACAGGTCATTGATTGTTAGTGATACCTTAACGAAACTAATTAATATTCATCCATAGTAATGAGGAAATTATCAGTCATATTAATATTAATATTTACGGGGGTATCATACTCTCAGGTTTATCCATCTGAGTTTAAGATCGTTACACCTCTATTTATCGTTAAACAAAATAATATTAATGATAATACACCGAAGGTCTTAGGCAGGTTCAGTGTAGCACCTGAGAATTCACAGACTATTATATCTAATTTTATTTCGGACATTATAGTAGTTGAAAATCCGGTTAGTGATACAATTTGGTTCGGGACAGGCAAAGGCATTTCAAGGACTACCAACTACGGCATTAGCTTTCAGAATTATTACGGTATACCGCCATTCGGTGAAGACGATGTATCCGGTATTGCAGTTTATAAAAACTGGGTTGTTGTTGCAACCGCTAATTCCAAAGAAGTAAACGATGAAACTGTACCTTTTGGTACGGGGATAAAGGTTTCCTCGGATTTCGGGCAAACATGGTCAGCACATCCCCAGCCTGTTGATGCACAAAATGATTCAAGTATCACATATGGTATCAGTCATATTTATGCCCTGCCAATAACAGCCGTTGAGCAGAATCTTTCATATGATATCCTTGTAACAAAGAAAAATAACACAAGCGACTCTATTGTTATTTGGATCACATCCTGGGCAGGGGAGTTTAGAAAATCAACAGACTACGGAGCTACTTTCAAAAGAGTAGTATTGCCGCCTGATAACCTGGATTCAATTTCACCCGGCGGCGGACCTTATACATTTGAGCTTAACCCAAGAAACCCGCCCCAGGGAAATGACAATCATAAATGCTTTTCAGTTTGCGCGGAAAATGATTCAACAATTTATGTCGGCACCGCAGGCGGTATAAATAAATCAACTGACCGCGGGGTCTCGTGGAGGAAATCCAGCTTCAGCAATACAGGTGCAGGTTCAGGTATTTCAGGGAATTTTGTAGTGGCTCTCAAAATACAAAGATACAGTAACAATAAAATTGTCTGGGGTGCTACAAATGTAGGTGGTGAAGACGGTGGATCGGGAGGACAGCAGTTCAGCGCTGTCAGCTTTACTTCAAACAGCGGAACAAGCTGGGGTAATACACTTGAAGAAGGAACGTTTTCCCACAATCTTGGTTTCAAGGATTCGATTGTTTACGCTGCAACAGATGACGGAATATGGAGAAGCTTTTTTACTCCGGCAAATTTCAGCTGGTCTAAACCATCTGTTATTTATGATGAGCTTATTCACGATAAAATAAATACAAATCTTTTCTATTCGGTTGACTCACAGGGAGATTCAGTATGGGTCGGCAGTGGTGATGGGCTGGCTAGGACTACAGATACACTTGTAAGTCCGTGGGTCGGGAAATGGAAAATTTTCCGCGCATATCACAACATTGCTTCTCTCAGCGAAACCTATGCAGCTCCTAACCCGTTTTCTCCCGATGATGAAGTGTGCAGGATATTTTTTAAGACCGGGAAACCAACTGCTTCGGTTACGATCAAAATTTTTGATTTCGCTATGTTCCCTGTTAGAACGGTTATTCAAAACGCCTCACGGAGTACCGGTGATGTAATTTGGACTTCCTGGGACGGCAAACGTGATGACGGCAGCCAGGTAGCAAACGGAGTATATTTTTACAGGATACAGATAGATAAAGATGAAACCGTTTGGGGTAAAATACTTGTACTGCAATAGGCTTGAAAATTAAAAAAAATATCAAATATTTTTTAACAATTATTTTAACACTATTAAGTGTAAACTGCTCATCAAAAAACGGCGGTGGAGATTATAACACAGTTATTGAATTTTCAAAAGGAGAGCAGATCAAGTTTCCTGATTTTACTCTGGAATTTACCGGCGAAAGAAGCGAGAAGAAAGAATTCCCGAACGGGAACAGTTTCACATTTAAGTTCTATGATTTTAACATATCAAATGGTTCAGCAAAACAAACAGTAAGCTGGTCTGCCGGTACGGGACTTATCGATCCGCACCCGTTTGAGTTTGAAGGTAAACAGTATGAGCTTGAATTGAAAAATTCTGAAAAATTAAGCAAAAAGCTTGACGAGAATCAGCTGGTTATTGTAAAAAAATAACATTAAATAAAACAGGGAGATTATAATAGAAATATACTATTGTCATTAACCAAATAAAGCGCATGCGCGAAGGAGAATCAATTATGAAGCTCTCTGGTTTTGCAATAGTTTTATCGTTCTTATTAATAAACGGATCAAATGCACAGTCGCAAAAAGATAATTTGAAAGATAAAATATATTTGAAAGCCGGTTATTCGTATTCATACCGTTCATATGCCGGCTCCATAAAAAAAGATTGGTCCAAACACAGCGGGTATAGTATAGGTTCGGAGGGGTGGGTTGATGTTTTTTCCGGCGGTATCGGATATTATTTTAGCAAGAGATTAAGTTTCGAGGTTAATTATGAGTATATAAACGGAAATTCGATCGGATACAGTGATTATCAGTTCAGGGCTAACTCTGGATATCCGGATTTTAAAACATATCATTCAGTAATTGGAAGCGATTTTGATTCTCATGATCTTGCAGTAAGATTTAATTATTTCGTAAACGATGACAGAAAGGTGAACCCAATTTATTTTATAGGCTCACTTTCATTTGCTGTCCAGCCGGTAAAAAACTTGTATATCGAAGAATACGAAACGTATAATTTAGAGACAAATCAGTCTTATTACAGGTATACAGTTGGTCCTGCTGCTGGTGTAGGCGTTTTTTGGGATACCGGACTGTTAAGCTTTGAAACAGAATTAACTATTGGTGCCAGAGTATCCCTGTATAGAGGAGAATTGTCTGAACATCATTTTACTTTAAGTATTTCACCGTTGTTCAGGCTGTAATTTGAAAAATAATTTATGAAGGTTCATAAAAAACAATGTATTCAGGTAAAATATTAAAAATATCGGCAGTAATATTATTCATTTTTAATATTAACAATTCATTTTCCCAGCTTGGAGGATTACCCGGAGCATTTACAAGAATGGGTTTTAATGCACGCGGGATAGCAATGGGTAACGCAATGACTTCTGTCACAAGAGGAGATGTTAGCGGGTTATATAACCCTGCATTATCGTCATTTCAAAATGAACATTTGATCAACCTCAGCTATTCATTTCTTTCACTTGATAGGTCACTGAATTTTGTAAGCTACACCAAGAATTTTAAGCTCCCCAATCAAAAAGAAGGAGGAGCAGGCATTACATTTGCATGGGTTAATGCTGGAGTAAGCCATATTGACGGACGTGATGCAGATGGTTTCAGCCTGGGTGAGCTTTCTACTTTTGAAAACCAGTTCCTTTTTGCCCCTTCTATCAGGATATCAGAGAAGATATCTTTAGGAGTTGGATTTAAATTCTACTATTCAAAGCTTTACGAAGGTGTTTCAACAACTTCTTTTGGGTTTGACCTTGGCGGATTATATAAAGTGAATGACAAAATTACTGCCGGAATATCTGTAAAAGATATAAACTCAAAATATGAATGGAGCACAACTGACCTCTACGGCTCACAGTTCGGCAACCAGACAAAGGATAAATTCCCTAAGCTGTATACCCTGGGCGTTTCATATCTTCTCCCGAAAAATTTTGGATTAGTATCGCTTGATTTTGAAACAAGCAATAAGAAGTCCAACATAATCAGGATAGGTACGGAAATCAGCCCAATAAAAGATATTAATTTCAGGGCAGGAGTTGATAGGTTTGACCTCAGCGCAGATGATAAGATGGGAGGCTCCCGCGCCATGTTTGGGGTTGGCTACCAGAAATCATTTAAAAGCTACATTGTTGGAATTGACTATTCATTCGTAATAGAACCCTATACACACAACCCTTTTCAGACATTAACGGCTGTTTTTAAGATCAAATAATAATTAAATTTGTAAATTGAGAAGCTTAATTAAATATTCAGTTCTATTATTTTTAATTACAACTTTTGTGTACTCACAGAATGACGGACCGGGCAACACCGGCCTGGCGTTCCTGAAGCTGGGCATAACTTCCCGGGCTGTATCGCTTGGTGAGGCTGTTGTTTCGAGCACTAACGATGCCTCAGCAACACATTACAACCCTGCAGCCATGTTTAACGGTTCAAAAGTTAACCTTGTATTTATGCATAATGAACAGATACTTGGAGTGAGAACTGAATTCCTCGCGGGTAAAGTTAAAATGGAAAAATTTGCGCTTGGTTTCAGCGTTAATAATACCTCGGTAGATAATATTGAAGTAAGGGAGATCCCGGGTGACCCGCAGGAAACTTTCAATGCGCAGAATTTTGCTCTCGGGTTTTCAGCCGCATATAAGATCAATGAAATGCTGCAGGTAGGCATCACCGGAAAATTTTTGTTCGAGAAAATATTTGTGGATAATGCCAGCGGCCTCGCCTTTGATTTTGGGGGGCTATATACAAGAAACAACCTTTCTATAGGCGCATCATTTTCTAATCTCGGCTCAATGAGCGAAATGAGAAATCAGGCAACTACTTTGCCTGCATCGATCAGGGTTGGCGGGTCATATTTATTTAATATTCCCGGTATCAGTTCTAATCTCAGGATCGGAGCGGACGGCTTTAAAGTTTTTGACGGGGGGAAGTTTCATTTTAATACAGGTGCTGAGCTTTTATACAAGGATTTTCTTGCGATCAGGGCCGGTTACCAGGCCGGTTATGAAAACAAAAGCATTACTACCGGGTTAGGGTTGAAATATAAATCTTTTAATCTTGATTATGCTTTTGTGCCTTATAAATATTCACTGGGAAGCAGCCATACGATAACGATTGGAACGAATTTCTAATTCCTGCAAACTTTTTCCTGCAAACTTTTTTGGAATGAATGGAAGCAGTACAATACGAAAAAAAATATTTGGACCGGTGGGAAGATTTTACCGCATCTTCCAATAACGGCACCATATTCCACACCCGTAAATTCCTTTCGTACCATGCACCTGATAAGTTCAAAGATAATTCCCTTATTTTCATTGAAGATAATAAAATAGCTGCACTGTTTCCTGCTGCTGATATTAAGCGTGACGGGGTCCAGACGCTGTGGTCTCACATGGGAGCCTCGTACGGTGGATTTGTATATAAAGAAAACCTGAGCATTAAGCAGGCATTTGACCTGACAGAAAGTCTTATCGAATACGGCCGCAAAAATAAATTTAAGAAAATAGCGGTTACAAATGTTCCCATCATTTACCAGAAAAGATATAATGACTATCTTGATTTTGCGTTTATGAAAAACGGCTTTGAATATCTGAAAAGAGAAGTAACAAGTGTCATAACACTTGATGTTGATGAAGATAGTGTAATGAAGCTTTTGAAGCCGGAAGCAAGGACCTCCGCCAGGCGCGCAGAAAAGCTTGGAGTTGTGATAAAGAGATCCAATGACCTGGAGGAATATTATCATATACTAAAAAGCAACCTTGCAATGCGCCACAATGTACAGCCGGCGCATTCACTTGATGAGCTGATAAGGCTTAAGGAATTATACCCTCAGAAAATCCAGTTGTTTGGTGCTTACATTAAAAACAAAATGATCGCTGGGGTAATAAATTTTTATTGCAATGAAAAAGCAGTTCTTGTATTTTACATCAGCCACAACCCTGAATACCAGCAGTACAGGGCGGTTAACCTGTTATTTTATACTATTATGAAGGATGCGATAAACCGCGGGCTCGGGTTCCTTGATTTCGGATTGTTTACTGTGAACATGGACCCGAACTGGGGGCTGGGTAAATTCAAGGAAAGCTTTGGAGCCAGAGGAATTTTAAGAGATACATGGATGTTTAAAACCTGAATCATTTCTGATCAAGAATATAATATTGATTACAAAAAATAAAATCTATTTCATTGTAATTTTTAGCTCCGTTATACTTGCTTATTACCAGTCCGTAAGAATTGATGCCCCGAATTATGACCTGAAGTTTAAACGTCATGAAACGATTATCAATAATACTATTGAATATCCTTACAAATACCGTTTACTGAATCCGTATATTGCTAATATTTGGTTTGCAGCATTAAGAGCAATCATATCAGAAAAGGCAGCATTCCTTATTGCAAATTTTATCCAAAATGTATTTGTATTCGGATTCATGCTGATTGCATTGTTCAGATTTTTCAGGCTTTGGTTTGATGATACGGGTGCAATTGCTGCTTTACTTTTATTTGCAATTCTGGTTCCTCTGTCATTAACCGGGTACGACACATTGGGAGATATGACAACTGCAGGTATTATGGCTCTTGGATTTTACTTTATAAATACCGGTAAGGATAAGTTACTTTTCCCATTGTTATTTATCGGGGCATTTAATGAATTGCAGGCAATACTTCTCATTGCATTTTACTTTTTTGGTGAACGCACAAATTTTAAAAATAAAAAAATTTGGGTTAACTGCATATTGCTTGCATTAACCTTCACAGGTGCTTATGCTGTAATTTATTTAATCCGCGGAGGTGCAGCAGGGGGGGAAGAGGTTAAATGGTATTTTACCAAGGATGCCTCATTTAATATTTCTCATAAAGACTGGGTAGTTTTATGGCTATTGATGCTTGCTCCATTGTTATATTTTGTTCTCAGGGATTTTAAAGCAAAGCCGGAATTTCTTAAAAGAAGCGCAATGATCGTTCTGCCTCTTTTTTATTTCGGAGCATTTTTTTTTGTCGCACGATTAAGGGAGATAGATAAAGCATTAACAATCTTTACTATATTAATACCACTTGCATTGTACAGCATTTTACCTAAACATATAATTACGGGTGATAATAAAGAAAGCACCGGCGCCTGATGTGCGGTATATCCGGAATATTTAATTTTAACAGCTCAAAAGTCGATGAATTGCTTTTAAGTGAAATGAACCGGATTACACGTCACCGGGGACCCGATGGTAACGGAATTTTTGCTGAAGAAAATGTTGGCATCGCAAGTAATCGCCTTGCGATCATAGATCTCCGGGAAATTGCCGATATGCCGATTTATGATGTTGAAAAACGGTATGTGATAGTCTTTAACGGGGAGATCTTTAATTATATCGAAGTCAGGGAAGAACTGCTTAAAAAGGGGCACAAGTTTCAGACTGATTCTGATACCGAAGTTACCCTGATTGCTTACAAAGAATGGGGAGAAGGTTGCCTCCATAAGCTCAATGGTATGTGGGTATTTGCAATCTGGGACCGCAAGGAAAAAACCCTTTTCTGTTCACGAGACCGATACGGCATTAAGCCCTTCTACTATTACAAAGATGATGATAGACTCATCTTTGGCTCTGAAATTAAACAAATCCTTAGCTGCGGAATTGACAGGTCTCTTAATGATGAGGTCGTCTATGATTATTTGGTTTTTCATTTTATTGACCATAACGATAATACTTTCTTTAAGAATGTTCAAAAGCTTCAGGCAGGGCATAAGCTTACTATTAAGAACGGAGAGGTTTCAGTTAAAAGATGGTATGATCTGCCCCCGGATGGAAAGATGAAAGACACGAAGAACCTTTACAATGATTTCTATGAGCTGCTATACGATTCCGTAAGGATCCGGCTAAGGAGCGATGTTGAAGTGGGTAGCTGTTTGAGCGGGGGGCTGGATTCAACGGCAATTGTCTGTACAATGCACGATATACTGCATAATGATGGTAAATCCGAAATTCAGAAGACCTTCACAGCCTGCTATGATGACCCTTTATTAGATGAAAGGCCATATGTCGAAGAAGTCATAAAACAGACCAATTCCACAAAATATTATGTATTTCCGAATGTAAATGATTATTTAAAGGATCTTGACAAGCTGACTTATCATCAGGATGAACCTTATACTGGAGCAACAGTTTTCGCTCAGTGGTGCGTCTTTAAAAAAATTCATGAAACAGGTATAAAAGTTGTTCTGGATGGCCAGGGGAGTGATGAGATCCTTCTTGGTTATTTTTCTTTTTTCC
>F14TC_100029314_pt1 | contig 10400 bp, 7 predicted proteins | sample KannatnBrdUF14TC_FD_10806 | JGI IMG/M metagenome (IMG submission 10806)
GGTAGATTACCTACGTGTTACTCACCCGTGCGCCACTCTACTTGCCCCCCGAAGGGGACTTTCGCGTTCGACTTGCATGTCTGAGGCACGCCGCCAGCGTTGATTCTGAGCCAGGATCAAACTCTCGTTATAAGTTTGTTCTCTGGAACATTATCTATTACTGGTCTTTCTTGTTCAGTTTCGATAATGACTCTTGCGAGTTTTAGACGCGAACTTTATCGTTCGCGTTTTGACTCTCAAAGGTCTTGAAACGGACACGCTCTATCTAGTTTTCAAAGATCGCTTCCAAATTGTCTTTGGATTGCCTTACAGAAGACTAAAACTGTCCTCAAGCAAACGGGGATATTAACCAACCAACTCAAACCTGTCAAGCGAACCTAAGTTCAATCCGAATGTTATCTTCGGAGACTAAAAGGCACCGCATTCTCCCAATAGATTCGCGGAGGAAAGCGGTACCATACTTAGCTGACTTTCGTTTAACTCCCCGACATCCTCGCCAAAAGAGGAATGCGCATTATAGGGACAAAATTCCGCCTGTCAACACCTAAAACCGCGCAACAACAAAATATCTCTCGATTGCGTGGAGGCCTGTTCTCTTAGGCAGCTCCTTGGAGGCGTTCCTCTCTTGATAGGTGCCCTATTTTGCCGACAAGTAATAACCGCCCTTTAAGCAATGCCGACATAAGATTTCCCCTCGTGAGTTAGTTACCTCGCGACCGTCGTTAATACCCTCAGCACATGAAGAGCAAGTCACTCGAGATCGAGGCCGGCCCGGTAGGTCGACTTCCTTTAATTCAACAGTCACGGGCTCGATCTTGAATAACTCTTGATCGCTAGCATTGCGGTAGGCTTTGAATTGGCGCTCGGACTTGTGCTGAATCTCAGGGTACGTTGAGTCAGCGAGTGACCGCGAACTTTCGAGAGCCACGATACGAAACGCCTCCCCGGAAACCGTATTCAAAAAAGTTGCTGCGACCTTTCCATAATCCACATACTTCAAAGTTCGCTTACCTAACCTAACACCCGTTACAGCACTGACAGCATCGGCCATGCAACGATCAATTTCTACCCAGACGATCAGCTTCTTTTTATCAGCCCCTCGCGGTTCTTCAATTCCAATCAAGCGGCAACCGAGTACTGCCATCCGCGCACCGAGCAGCTGACCGGCGCACATATGTCCATGTAGAAGTTCGCATTCCTTTAACAACTGATCCAATGGTTCCATAAAAGCAAAATCAATTACTGCATCGCTGGGATATTGCGTTCCGCAGGTGGGAGACTAGCAAGTCAAAACGCGGCTGGGTAAACACAGGACAATCGTTTTCGAGACCTGCAACTGAACGCCCGCAATCTTCATTATCGTCAAAAATAAACAACGATGAGACACTTGGCATTAGCACTCTCGCGGATCTCTTAACGGACTCCAGCCCCGAACGTCTTACCATGACAAAGTAATCCGTGGGGACGAATTGCGAAAAACTGTTTCCCTCAATAAAGACACCTTCCGATCGTACTCTTTTCAAGGTCTGGTGTATTCCAAGCTCGATTTGATTCTCCGTTGCAATTAACCAATGAACATTCGAGGCCCCGGCATCCCAATATCTTCCTGTGTCTTTGCCAGGTGCATACGTGGCCGCGCGACCTGAACGGATCAATGGTTCCGCACCAAGTAAGTGACTAACGCAACATGCTTCCGCGTCTTTACCGCACGAACGATAGTGACCGCGCGTAGTCTTAACCGCTTCCCAACCCGGAAAAACCTGCAGCAGATGACACATCAAGGTGGTCTTGCCAACACTTGAACTCAACCCTCCGACGCCGATGATAACTGGATGCTGCAAGTAAATTTCTACTTTCTGCGTTTGTCTTTTGGAACAACTGTTGGCGGGGTTACCTTCAAAACACCGCGAGCATCTTTGTACAGGCCGTATTGAACCCCCTTAGGTGGACCATCATCATCCTGCAAGCGAAGCATAAACGTTTTGTTGTCGCCCTGACCTTCAACCTTCGCCGGCAAGAATCCCTTTAAGTCTGGGCTTCGGTATGCGGTGTAGTGCTCCTGGTTTCGCTTGTCGTAGCCCAACACATAAATTCGATCAAAATCAGGTTCGTCCAGCGTGTGTGCTTGATTCGAACTACTTTTCTCAAGTATCAACCAACTCCCCGGTTTCACTTCACGCGCTACATCCTTGTCGTTTGTTGCGCCCGTGTTCTTCACTTCACCGTCGAGACGTTGCCAGGCAACAAACTCACGGCCTGTTCGATAAAAGATTATGTCGCTTGGTACTGACAACTCGACTTGTTTTCCGTAAATCCATCCAGCCGGTGCCGGCGAGGTTGCTGCAGGCAGTCGCACCTTATACCAAAGCTCATTCGTCTCTTCTGGCTCGTTATTGTCTTCGCTCTGTCGACCGGATTTGACATTACCCTGCTGAGCACTGCCAGCTTTCGGCGCAACGTCGCTTTCGATTGCTTCTGAGGATTTCGGCTTTGGAATTCGTTTCCATCCAACGATATCGAAGCTCGAACCACTATCGAGTCTCATCATTATGTTTTCGTTGCCACTCCGATCCGGACTCAGACGCAGATTCGAACTCGCTCGCAATTGCCCGCTTGCTTGAGCTGGTATGCCCTCATCCTCGGCTGCAAGCTTCTTCGAGGCGTCTAACACATCCTCTGGCATCACATTACGAGATTCAATCCAACCTTCAGTGCTGTCCTCGTCGTGGCCTCTTACGCGAAGCCAACGTTCCTTGCGAGTATTGTCATTAGGATCGGTAACATCCACCGAATCGATGATTTCAACCTGATCGCCTCGCGTCACCTGAAGAAGATCCGCTGCCACCACCGCAGTCGAACTTCGAATCTGAGCGCGCCGCGCCACCACTACACCACTTCCACTCCGTTGCGCCAGAGTATTGCAGCCCAACAGAGTCAGGAGTGGAACAAAAACCAAAATCGTTTTTAAGGAACGCATCGGACTCCTCTGTCCACTTTCAATTGCGATAACCCAGTCCCCGCAACAGATTCTTTTGCTCCGAGTCTAACTGCTTTCGGATGCTCAAATGCGAGCCGGAGCTTTGGGTGTTTATTTCGAATCCAAACGACGGGAGAACCTTTTCCAGTTGTATTCTGTTCGTGCTTTCTATGTACGTCGTAGAAAAACCTTCCGTTGCAGGAGACGAAGTCAGGATTTTGATTATAACGTCATTTCCGTTTGCGGGCTCGTCAGCATGTTGTGCAAAGAGCGAACGATAGGTGTCCGCCAACGAAGACCGTCCCCTCGTTTCACGTCTAACGAACAAATCGAATAAAAACGCAACGAGCATTCCTTTGTCGTAGACCACAGGAGTGGAACTAGTCCAGCGCCGTTCAGACGCTTCAATTAAGGTCTGCGCATCGACGTAAGACAAGTACGAATCGTAAACACGTCCGAGAGTATTCAGATATTCCTGGAATCCGATGAGCTTTAACCGCAACGCTGTTTGTAGTGCGATGTAAGAAGTAAAGCCCTCAAAAAACCAGTCATAGTCACCTTGTAAAGCCAGAGAATTCGGAACCCACAAGTGAAAGATCTCGTGCGTAAAGATTATGCCGAGTTGACCGAGAAAGTTTTTGAAGTTAGCACTCGGATTGACCAGAAGCACAACTGTCGAGCCTCTGGTCTCAGCTTTCCACTCCAAACTGGAATTGGACAATGGCATAGGCGCAATAACTATTGTTGGGTTGCCACGTAATTTGAAGTTGGTTACACCAACATACCACTCCACCACCCTGGTAGCAGACGTCAGTACGCTCTTGTCTTTGACTGGCCAATCGCCGTAAACAGCAAGACTCACCTCGATACCCTTCGTCTCTTTTGATGTAGCCCTCAGACCCCGGCCAATAAGATAGACTTGCTTCACCGGGTCAGCTAACACACAACGCTGCGTCTTATCGCAGCCTGCGGCCGAACTAGCGCTCCACCCCTCTGGCAACTCAAAGACAATCGAAGCCCCAGTGATAGATTCAGGTAACAAGTCTGCGAGCATCAATACTCCGTAATCCGCGGTAAGCCAGGATACGTGTGCAAGGTTCGAGTCACTTCTCGGAAGAATATGAACTTCATACTTCAGCGAGTCGGCGTCACCTTCAGCCCGAAATTCTCCGGGTGCAACCTGCCTGACGCGTACTGGTTCATGAGATCGACTCGCTTGAAACCGTTCTATTCTTTCTCCCAATCCCAGCGCCCCGGCAAAGGCGTTTCTGAAGGACCAGCTATCGCCGGAGCTCGCCAGGTCGATCTGAACTCGAACCGTGGAATTACCCATGATCGAAACAGTGATGCTCGATCTTTTTGCCGACAGGGATTGAGCATTCGTAGCGGAGACACCCAGTGTCAACAGGATTAACCAAATTAGTTTGAAGCGAAACAAGCTGGCTGGTTTACTCAGCGGGTAGAGCATCTACAATCTGCGGATCGTGGGACGGGGCTGAATTGCCTTTTTGAACTAGCTGTCGGTACAATTCATCGCAGTCCGAGACGATCGGACTCTAGCATAACGATTCCGATACTGACCAGCATGTTCAATTTGACTAGAAACAACCGAACCTCAACGGCTTTGCGGGCCGTCGGCTTCCTGCTGGTCCTCTTCATTTTTTACGGTACAACGGTCGAGGCAGCACACGTGCACGGCCGCTTCGTATCTTATGACAGTAAGTCGGCGTCTGTTGTAGAGACTGGCAGTGCGGATAGTTCTGTTGGCACCAAACTTGGGTGCAACGACTGTCTAATCTGTCAGCTTCACCAAAACTTCTCGGCAACAGCTATCTCGATCCGACCAGCAGCGACGGCGCTCACTATTCAAAGCGGTTCGCAGCTATTTGATCGATTAACCATCCAGTCGCGCATTAACACTCCTCATTCAGGACGCGCACCCCCACAAGTCAACTAGAAACCGCCCATTTTTCGTGTGGTGGTATTTCGCTTCACGAAAGATCTATTTGCGGAACCGCAACTCCACTCTCCTTTAAGGAGCAAACTAGAGTTGCCGCCGCAAAACCTCAAAGGAATTTCTAGGAGGCTTACGCAATGATATTCAAAGATTTTCTAAAGACGAGCGCGCTCGGCTGCATTTTGCTGCTTAACGCGACGGCCATTTTTAGTCAGGCACGAATCGGCAGCATTCAGGGAGTAGTAAAGGATCCGACGGGAGCACTGGTTCCTGACGCAAAAGTCACAGTCACTCAGCCGGTGACTGGATACAAACAAACCGCACAAACCGACGCTCAAGGCTCGTTTAAGCTGATTAACGTCCCTTTCAATACTTACAAAGTTCATGTCGAAGCCGCAGGTTTTCAACCAACTGAAGAATCGATTGATCTAGAGACGACGATTCCGACTAATCTCGAGTTGTCACTTTCCCTCGAGCAAGCCACAGCGGCTGTCACCGTGAGTACTGATACGGGAGCACTACTTGAGACCGATCGAACGTCATCCGACACCGACCTCAATCAAACAATACTCGAACGTCCCGTTGGTGCAGCACCGTCGCGCGCGATCGAGACAATGGTTGCTTCCACTCCCGGTTTCGTCACAGACGACAACGGTCGCATGCATCCTCGTGGTTCCGAATCACAGGTTCAATACGTCGTCGATGGAGTTCCGGTAACTGACAACATGTCAGCTATTTTTTCAACTAGCCTAGATGCTCGAACGTTGCGCACTGTGGAAGTACTCACGGGAGGCATACCCGCGGAGTTCGGAGATAAACTGGCTGGAGTGATCAACATAAATACGAAATCGGGTCTTGAAGGTCCAACTCAGGGAGGGATCTCGTTTTCTGGAGGGAGTTTTTCAACTGGAGAAATCGCGGCTGATTTCGCGACCCACACAAAAAAGCTAGGGTTCCTGACGAATCTTTCGGCTAGCACGTCGCAACGCTATCTTGATCCACCCACTCTTGATAACTTCCACAATTTCGGACGAACGGGAAAAGGCTTCTTTCGTCTTGACTACCAGTTTGACAGCAATAACACGCTACGAGGCGTCTTCAATTTTGGTGGATCAAACTTTCAGGTTCCTAACCGGTTCAATCAAGAAAGTGCCGGACAGGATGAAAGGCAAACATTACGGGACAATTCTCAGAACATCAGCTACCAACATATCTTTTCGCCAAACACGGTGGCTCAGTTCTCCTTCTTTCACCGTCAAGGCAATGCCAAACTTTTCAGCAATGCCCAATCGACACCTGTCGTAGCAAGTCAAGACCGAACGCTTCAAAACTATGGCGGCATCGGATCGCTTGCCCTTACGCGCGGTTCACACAACATCAAGGTTGGTGGTCAAGTCACGATTACGCCCGTTAATGAGCACTTTAGTTTCTATCCAACCGTTCCCTTTCCTGATCTCGTAGACGAAGACGGTAATGTGTTTCCTAACCCGGTAAACAGCTTTAGTGCCGCGCACCCATTCCTCTTTAACGGATCCAAGACTGGACGTACTTTAAGTGCTTATGTCCAGGATCGATTTCCGGTGGTCACAAACCTCACTCTCGATCTTGGCGTGCGCTACGACAATTACAAACTTCTGATTAGCGAACAAGCAGTTAGTCCACGGCTTGGAATTGCTTATTACATCCCAAAGACCAAGACGACGTTGCGCGCCTCCTACAACAGACTGTTTCAGCCTCCGCCCGCCGAGAATCTTCTGCTTGCGAGTTCACCAGAGGCAGCAGCAATTTCGCCGATATCAGTACTCGGAGGAGCTACTGCTCTGCAACCCGTGCTGCCGGACAAGGAGCAGGCTTTTGAAGCCGGCGCTCAACAATTGTTATCGCAGTTCTTCCGTCTGAATCTTACTGTGTATCAGAAACGAATTAAGAACTTTTCAGACAAGGATCAGTTCTTTGAGACAGGCGTAATTTTTCCAATTGCCATTTCGTCTGGACGGGTAACTGGTGAAGAGTTGCGGCTCGAATCAACTGATATTCATGGGTTCCATGCGTTCGCCTCGTATGCTAATGCTCGTGCCTATGGCGTCACACCAATTAATGGCGGACTCTTTCTCGGTGAAAACCCACAGGACTTATTGGTGAGCGGCCTCAAGTTCGCTAACGATCACGATCAAAGAAACGAAGCGCAGTTCCAACTAAGCTACAATCATCACAAATCTGGACTCTATGCGAGTTTCAATGGTCGTTACGATTCGGGAGTTCCTGTAGATGTTGAGCCAGGGACGACTCTCGCTGACTTCGTAGCGGATGGTTTTGACCCTCGTCTTTACAACGAGATCGACTTTCAGCGTGGACGGGTCCGACCGAGGATGATTTTGGACTTCTCCGTCGGTGCAGATTTGCTGCAAAAAGAACGGGTCTCAATGAACGTCCAATTTGACGTTCAGAATGTGACTAATGAACTGTTTCTCTACAATTTTGAATCCGTCTTTAGCGGAACGCACGTTGGTTACCCACGTCTTTTTAGTGGGCGCTTAAGCCTCAGATTCAAATAAGTGGAACTGGCCACTCTAATCACGCGTATTCAGTTTTCGTAACCAAGAAGCGCTCAGGGGTTGTTTGACACTAAAACCTGGGCGCTTCTAGAATACGACTCGTTGAAACAGTCCGGTTTTCGCTCCTGGCCCTCGAAACACAAAGGATTTAGCCATGAGTCTCGTCAAGATTATCGTCATCACAATCATCGTGATTCTCAGCATTCTCCTCTTCGGTCGCTTCTTCGTGTAACCGAACGGTTGATGCACTTACCAGCAGTCGCGATTCAATCCCCCTTATTGCCGTCGACGCTCCGCCTGGTGCTAAGTTGTTTTGTGCTGCTGCTCGCCATCGGATCCGCTCCATCAACTATCAAAGCTCAAGAACCAGACGCGGATGAAGTGATCCGTGTCAGCACCGACCTCTCGCTTTTCCCCATTCGAGTACGTACTCGCGGTGGCGTTACAGCAGTTCAGCTGACTGCTGACGATTTTCAACTCAAAGATCCAGATCAGATCACCACCGGTTCTTACTTCTCCGCCGGCGCTGACCGGGTCGCGCTTGTATTTGCTCTGGATGAATCGGGAAGTCTTCGACAGATAATTTCCCAGCAACGCGACGCCGCTCTTACACTTTTTGAACGCTTTGGCAAAGACTCCAGGGTCGCTGTGCTACGGTTTTCAGACCGGCCCCATATCGTTGTCCCGTTCGGAATTGATAGTTCAGATGCGCGATCCGCTTTCGACTTTCCAGCTCTCCATGACACTAGAACCGCACTTTTTGATGGCGCTTATGCAGCGCTGAAAATGTTTGCAGATGCGCCGCGCGATCCAGCGGAGCGGCGAATAATAATCCTCATCAGCGATGGTCTCGACAACATAAGCACAATTCAACCTTCAGCTATCATTACAGCGGCTCAGAACAGCAATGTCTCCTTTTACACAATTCAGATTCCGTTGTTTACTCCTGTAGACGGCCATCTCGCAGTGCGTGGGCCAAGCAAAGGATTCAAGGAACTTGCGGAAAAGACCGGTGGGAAATACTTCCTGACGGCCGATGCGAAGAGCGCACTACAACCAAGGGAAAATCAGGACTTGAGCTCTGTGTTTAGAGCCATCGAAGAGGACCTAAGAAGTCAGTATGTCGTTGGGTTTTACGTGAGCGAAAGAGCGCGCGATGATCGCTCCCACAAAGTTTCCATTTCAATCAAGAAGCACGACGTCGAATACTCGGTAGCTCAATATAGATTCTCGCGTACACACAATTTCTCGATAAAATTGTCGGCCCGGAAAGCACAATAGATCATAGGAGAGAAAAAAACTGATGACTCAAGTTGAGGAGCCCAGAGTTCGTAAGATCAAGCGGGCCCTGGTGAGCGTTTCAGACAAAACGGGGATCGTTGATTTCGCGCGCGCATTAGCTGAGTTTGGCGTGGAGATAATCAGCACTGGTGGAACCGCAAAAGCGCTACGCGATGCCGGCCTGGAGGTTGTTGATATTTCGGATATAACCGGATTTGCCGAGATGATGGATGGCCGAGTTAAGACACTTCACCCACGAGTACATGGAGGACTCCTCGCACTGCGTGACAATCCGGAACACGTCGCAGCAATGGACAAACATGGCATTCAACCCATCGATATGGTCGTGGTCAACCTGTATCCGTTTGCCGAAACAATTCGGCGACCAGGTGTCACGAGAGAAGAAGCAATTGAGCAGATTGATATCGGTGGTCCCGCGATGATTCGATCTGCCGCAAAGAATGCACAGGATGTCGCCGTGGTCGTCTCAGCCACCGGCTACAACCAAATCATCGATGAAATGAAGAGGCATGAAGGAGCACTTCCCCTGGCGACGCGGGAACGTCTTGCATATGAGGCCTTCCAACAAACTGCCAATTATGATGCCATGGTAAGCGCATATCTGAGTGGTGCCCTCGATGCCATCCAAAAGCCTGAGGCTGCTTCAGCGTTTACCGCAACTATGAGCTTTGTTTCGGGAGGTAGCCCCTCACCAAACCCCTCGGACGCAGACATCACTGATGACTTCACCATCATGACTTTTCAAGGTTCACTGCCGGAGCAAGCATCATGGTCAATCGGAAAGTTGACAGACTTGCGATACGGCGAGAACCCACATCAAATCGCAGCGTTATATCAAACAAGCTTGAAGGAAGGCTTAGCCAACGCTGAGATTCTCTCCGGCAAGGAGATGTCATTCAACAACTACATCGATGCTGACGCTTCCTGGCAACTTGTCACCGATTTTGACGCGACCGCGTGCGCAATTATCAAACATACAAATCCAGCGGGCGTTGGTCTGGGAGCAACCGTTTCTGAGGCTTATAAAAAGGCCCTGGCAACAGATCCTGTCTCTGCATTCGGCGGCATCGTCGCTTTCAATCGACTGGTGGATGTTGCAGCTGCGCAAGAGGCGACAAAGATATTTACCGAGGTCGTAATTGCACCTGACTACGATCCTGCTGCACTTGAGATTTTAAAAACGAAGAAGAATCTGCGCGTTATCCGCATGCCATCAGTTGAGTCAGCGAAGGGACTCGAATACAAACAGATCAGTGGCGGTCTGCTGGTTCAAACAAGAGACACTCATCGCTTGTTGAAACAGGATTTGAAAGTCGTTACTACCAGGTCACCAAGTGTCGAGGAGCTTGAGGCTTTGTTGTTCGCATGGACGGTTTGTAAGCATACGAAGTCAAACGCCATTGTCTATGCCAGAAAAGACCAAACCGTCGGAGTGGGTGCAGGTCAAATGTCACGTGTTGATTCCGTCAAGATCGGGGCAATGCGCGCCCAACTGCCTGTTGCCGGATCTGTTCTTGCTTCCGACGCCTTCTTTCCGTTTCGAGATGGCATTGACGAAGCAGCCAAACATGGAATTACCGCGGTAATCCAACCGGGCGGCTCAGTGCGC